>Ga0209395_1002408_pt1 | contig 24520 bp, 19 predicted proteins | sample GOMGulsemesocosm_3_FD_184635 | JGI IMG/M metagenome (GOLD analysis project Ga0209395, IMG submission 184635) | Methane-oxidizing microbial communities from mesocosms in the Gulf of Mexico - GOM9D Gulf of Mexico (SPAdes) (version 2) | ecosystem: Environmental > Aquatic > Marine > Cold seeps... | reverse complement strand
AGTGATAAAACTAATAGGAGAACCTGACTTTATCGATGATTGCGGAAATGATTATGAAACTTATCGTGTCGAGGAAAAAATCGGATTTATTGACCCAAATGGATATACTTTTCTAAAACAGGAATACGATAAAGATTCGGTTCTGATTTACTGGAAAATTGAGAACACAAGTTTTAGAGAATGATTAGTATTACACAAAAATGTACATGGAAAACAGCTTTATTTAGTAAAAAAGAATGTTTCTAAAACATAAAACACATACATTTAATCAACGAAAAATTGAACTAACCAAAACCCAACGTTGATTATAGTTAACTGTTGTAGTACATAACCGAAAAAAATATAAAAAAGAAAATTAAGATTGCTTTAATCTGTATAGCTATTATTTTAGGAGTTGATTTCATTTTAGGAAAATTGGGGTATTTCAAAGTTTATGATAATCCGACAACGGCAAATGAACCAAATTTAAGAATGAATTCTTTTCAAATAGTTTCAAATTTAAAAGAACCTTCTATTGGAGATTTTATTATTTATAATTACAATGATAATTTACTAGGTGAACACACAAGAGTTCATAGACTTTGTGCGTTTGAAAATGATACTATAGAACTTCGAAATGGAACATTATTTATTAATAATATAAATTTCGATGAAAATTTAAATTTAGTTCAACTTTATAAAATAAATAAATTTGATTTTGACCAACTAAATGAAGACAAAATCATCAATGAAAGTGTTTTTGGAACACAAATTCATAAAGACACTTTTCTGATTGGAATTGAAAAAGTTATTGCGAAAAAATACAAGCTAGAATCAAAACGGTTTGTTAGTCCAAAAAGCAACATTAACAAAAGCATTCAGGAAATATATAATGAAGATTGGACGCTCAATGATTTTGGCGCTTTGGTTATTCCTAAAAACAAAATTTTCGTTATTGGAGATAATAGAGATTATTCTGATGATTCAAGATTAATTGGGCTAATTGATAAAAATGCTATTGTTGGAACTATATTGAATAAATAACACGCCCACAACAATGCATCCCCTAAATTGCAAATCCAGAGATATAGAATGATTCTAATACCAAAAAATCTTAATTTTAACCAACAAATATTTACGTTTACCAAAACTCAACGTTGGTTATTCTAAACCGTTGGGCAACATTAATGAAAAATTTGCTGCAAAATATAATTCTAGGTTTAATTCTAATTTCTTGTAATTGCAAAGAGAGTAAAATACCTCTGCCAATAATAAACGATTCCATACCACAAAGTAAATCCCTACTCAATGTAAATAAAATGTTAGAAGGGGGATATTTACTAATTGGAATTACTAAACTTGGAGAAGATTTTAATATTAAGAATTTAGACAAGAAAGATGACGAATACCTATCCAAATATATTAGATTCATTGATTCAACAGAAAATAAACAAACATTAGATATTGAAGAAATAATAGAAATAGAAGAATCTCCTAATAACCCCACAAAACTGACTACACAAACCCTCAAGGAGTTAAAATACGTTGAAAGTACTAATCTGAAAATTTACGTAGATACAAACCAAGTTTTAAATATGCCTAATTACAAAGATAATTTAGAGCTAAATAAGGAAATTAAAAAAGGAACGAAAAGTTTTGATGAATATTCAAATGCAATTAAAGATTCGTATGCAAAATATTACAAACCTTCAAAAAACTTAAAACAATCATACACAGTCTTAATTTATAATAAATCAGATTCGATAATTCAGATAGAGACAAAAGAAGGTTGGCTATATATGATTCAAGAGGCAAAAGATAATAAGGGAAATTGGAAACCGATTGAATATTATAATCCACACACTTTTTGTGGAAACAGTTTTGGATTTAGTTATTTATTGCCAAATCATTATGCTATTTCAAAAATATACAAATACACTGGAGTTTTTAAGACAAAGATGAGATTGAAGTTTACAACAAATTCAAATGTTTATTATTCTAATGAATTCATGGGGGAAATAAATTTAGAACAATTTGATATACCTTATAGAATCAATGAAAAACCAATAAACGTTAAAAGATACTTCTTCTTCAATAACTAACTGAAATAAACGTAGCCCAACACGGTATAAGTTTTATGCTTAAATTAGTGCAAAAATTGAAACAACAACACTTTAAAAATTAATTTGAAACGGTACGACAATTTTAAGTTCCAAACCACACAAGTCTTATACAAGACCGTTGTACACAACTAAACAAAAAATGATATGAAAATTAAATTTCTTATTTTGATTATTTCAACAATTCTTATTTTTGGATGTAATGAGAAAAAGATTCAAAATGAAAATTCTGATAATATTGAAAAAAGGATTGCGGAAAAAATTGCAAAACACGTAATTGAAAATGATTCTCTAAAAATTTATAAATATTCTGGAGAGGTTTTGTTGCATATTAAATCGGAGAAATTAAATGAAGAAAACTATAAGACATACGTTTCATTAAATGGTTTGAAATCTGATAGCGCGGATTTGAAATCCGTGCCCACAAAGAACGTTGTGCAAGGCTACTTACATAAAAACTATAAAATCACAGGATAGTCCGTTTAAATCGAAATATTAACTAAGAACTTCTGGTTACAATTAATTCACTAAATCAGGTGATTGACCAAATTGTTTTTTGAAACATTTTTTAAAATAATCGATATCTTTAAAACCCACTTTTTCTGCTACCAATGTATAGTCTGTAGCGTTTTGTTGTAGCATTTTTAAAGCTTCGTTTAAACGAATAACACGCACATATTCAATGGCTGTTTTTCCGGTTAGTCCTTTTACTTTTCTATAAAGAGTGGTGCGGCTCATCCCTATTTGTTTCCCCAATTCTTCCACGGAAAACTCTGTTCCTTCCATTTTTTGTAAAACCAATTTCTCTAGTTTTTCCAAAAATGCTCGATCGAGATTGTTTATTTTTTTTGATCTAATCTTTCCTATTGGTTTTTTTTGTAGTTGTTTCCAAATTCTTCCTCTGTTTTCCATTAAGGCCTGAATGCGTGCCAATAGGATATCATTATCAAAAGGTTTTTCCACGTAATCATCGGCTCCACTTTCAAAACCAGTAAGCATATTGTTTTTTCCCGATTTAGCAGTTAATAGGAGCACAGGTACGTGACTTACCAAAAGGTTGTTTTTAATGCTGCTACAAAAAGTAATCCCGTCCATTTTTGGCATCATCACATCCGAAACAATAATGTCGGGAACGATCTCCAATGCCTTTTTTAATCCCTCTTCTCCATTTTGAGCAATACTTACATTGTATTTTTCCGAAAGAATTATTTGCAGGTAAGTACAGAGGTCGTAGCTGTCTTCAACAATTAATACGGTGGGTTTCTGGTTTTCATGATTCTCAATGGAAACGATGGCATCTTTATTCGCCTGATAGGTAGGTAAAGGCTGTTCTGTCGTTTCCGTTTTATTATCATTATTAAACATCTCATCACCCAAAGGAATTTTAACAATAAACTGGCTCCCTTTTCCGACTTGGGTTTCCACAGTTACTTTTCCATGGTGCAATTCCACCATTTCTTTTACCAGAGACAAACCTATACCAGTGCCAGTTTCTGAGTCATCGGAATTTACCTGATAAAACCGTTCAAAAATTTGCTTGTGTTCTGACGATTTTATTCCCTTTCCAGAATCTTTAACTTTAATCACCAGTTCTTTTGTAGCTTCTTCTTTTAGTATTGTTAAGTCAATTTTACCTCCATTTGGTGTATATTTAAAGGCATTTGAAAGCAGGTTGAAAATTACTTTTTCTATTTTTTCCCGGTCTATCCAAGTAAATAAATTTTGATATTCAGTCAAAAGTTCAAATGAAATTTCTTTTCGATTTGCCTCTTCATAAAAAAAGTACATGATACCTCGTACAAAATGTATGACATCCACTTTTTCAGCCTGTAACCTTAGCATACCTCTTTCCTGTTTGCTAAAATCCATCATTTGTGTAATTAGTCGCGACAGTAATTCGGTATTTCGTTTCACAAGCGTTAGAATGGGTTTATATTTTTTCGGCATATCATTATCCAACTGAATTTTTTCTATAGGTCCAAGAATTAAGGTTAAGGGCGTTTTTAACTCATGCGAAACATTCATAAAAAAACGTTCCTTTAACTCATTTAATTCACGCTCCTTTTCGCGTTCCATTTTTGCAGCTCGTAAGTCTTCATCAAATTTAGTCTTGTTTTTGTTATACCGCCTTCTAAAATAAACGAGTGTGCCAATGGCAGAAATATACAATACAAACGCCCACCAGCGCAGCCAGTAAGGAAAATCAATATGCAGCTTTATGGTACTTTCCGGAATCTCATCGCCGGGAACACCTGTCATTGCTCTCACCCTAAATATGTAATTACCGCCTCCTAAATTTGTGTAGGTTGCAAAACGATGTTCGGCATCAGCCTCCTGCCAGTTAGGGTTAAAGCCTTCCAATTTATATTGATAGGTGATTTTCTCTGCATTGGAATAATCTAATGCCGCAAATTCAAATGAAAAACTATTCTCATTGTAGTTTAAATCAAGTTCTTTTTGAATTGAAATATCTCTTTTCAAAAGTTTCCGTCCACGAATTATTTCGCCAACTTTCACCGACTGATTAAACAACTTAAAATCGGTGATGTGTAAGGCATTAATTTGATTGTGTTGTAAAACCTTATGTGGTGTAAAAGAATTTACACCTTGCGTTCCGCCAATAAAAATCTGTCCGGTAGTATCATAAAACACGGCGTTTGTATTGAATTCGTTACTCAGCAAACCATCATTTTCGTAGAAATTATAAAATGTACCATTGTTTTTACTGAACATTGAAATGCCGTTCACCGATGTAATCCATAGGTTTCCATTTGCATCGCCAGAAATTGCTTTTACCACATTATTTACCAAACCATCACTCTCTGTATACACTTTAATTTCATTGGTTTCGATATCCAAACGATTTAATCCTGCATCAGTCCCAACCCATAAAATACCTTGCTCATCAACAAATAAGGTGTTTATCCAATTTGCCGACAAAGTCCCTTGCGTTTGAGGTTTCGAAAAGAAAGTTTCAAATTTTTTATTGCTCTCAGGTTTACTTAATTTATTTAATCCGAAAGCGGTTCCTACCCAGATGTTACCAGAATTATCTTCTACAATTGCTCTAATATCATTATTACTAATCGACGAATTTCTTGCACCATGTTTATAATGTTCAAAATAGTACTCTCCGCGTTTTGCAACAATCAATTTATCTAAACCACCACCAGCTGTTCCAATCCATAAATTACCTTGTTTATCATTGTACAACGATCGTATGTCGTTATAACTTACCGAATTATGTGCGGGACTGTTTATAGTAAATTTGGTAATTATTGGGATTTCAGAATTATCAAGAAACTCAATCAGATGAAGCCCTCCACCTAATGTTCCCGCCCACAATCTTCCCCAATTGTCGTAACTCAAGGCATGTACAATCTCATTCCCCAATTCAATATTTCGGAATATCGCTTCTTTGGATAAGTGTTGATCAGTATCTGGTCCATTCTTCAAAACAGACTGATACAATCCACCACCATTTGTTCCAATCCAAAGCGATTCTTCATTCCCTGTAATTGCGTACACATCTTGGTTCTCAACCACTGCTAACTTTTCATCCTTTATGGGAATAGTAGAAAAAGTAGATTTATGCAAACCAAAAGAAAATACACCACCTCCCGATGTACCCAACCAAATTCGTTGTGCACGATCTTCAAAAATGGCTCTTATATTGTTGCTTTTTAGTCCAAATGGCGATGTGCGTTCCATTTTAATGTTTTCAAAAGAATCATCTTTAAAAAGAAACCGGTTTAATCCACCATCTTCAGTTCCAAGCCAGAGCTCTTTATTGCTTGTTGCAAGAATACTTATAACACGGCTATCGGAAACGCCGTTTAAACGATCCTTTTCTTGTCTAAAATATTGAAATTCACCTTTCTTTTTATTTAACTTACCGGCACCTCCTCCCCAAGTTCCTACCCAAATATTTCCTTCAAAATCTTGCTGAATAGAGCGTATGCAGTTTAGTGCCTGATAATTGCCGTCTTCTGGTTCAAATTGAAAATAATCAAATGAAGCTTCTGAATTATTCGTATTTAAACGATTTAATCCACCTCCTTCGGTTCCTACCCATATGCTTCCATTTTTATCTTCAAAAATCCAATGGACATTATTGTTACTTAAACTTCCAATGGTATTATCAGCTTTATATACTGAAAATTGTTGAGTTGCATAATCTAATTTATTAAGACCACCTCCTTGGGTTCCCACCCAAATTTCGCCGCTACTGTCACAAAACACCATCTCAATATTATTGTAACTTAACTGTGATGAATCTTGAGCATAATAATTAGAAAACTGATTGGAGGCAATATCTAAATACGAAAGTCCACGTGCGGTTCCAATCCACAATCCTCCCTTCTGATCAAGGCAAATTGATTTGATCAGGTTATGACATAAACTATTTGGATTATTAGGTATTGACTTATAAACTTTAAAATTATTCCCATCAAAGCGGCAAAGACCATCCATGGTTCCAAACCACATAAATCCCATCGAATCCTGAACAATACAATTTACAGTATTATGTGATAGTCCATCTTGAATTGTGTATTGGGAGAATATTTTTTTGGTCTGTTGAGCATTTACGATCAGCGAACTTAACAGCAAAAAGTAGATTAAGAATAATCTCCTAACGCTCTCCATTGTGATTTTTGATACTATATTTCCCCGCTTAATCATACCTTAATTATCCCACCAGTTGTGTTAGTTGTTAGTCGGATTCAAACTTATAAAAAATAGCGCAAAGAAAATTTGTTTCAACTATCAAAATGATTAAAAATAGCTGATATTGTGAAGTTCGCAACATCTGTCGGCTAATTTGCAACATTTGTCTTTGCGCTACCACCTAAAGAATTTATAAATTTGGATATTAATAAATACGATAAGAATGAATAATTTTTTCAAATACGGAAAACCAGTTTTTTTAGCCTTTTTGCTAACGATTACTTCGTGTATCTCTACAGTTAAGGACACCAATAAAACAAACGATTGGGCAAAACAATTTGTCGAGCTAAAGAAGTTGTATCAATCTAACGAAGCTGATACGGATGTTTCTAAGTATCTATCTGTATTTAGTTCTGAACAGCCATGGAGAACTCATCACATTCTAAATAAAATTAAGAAAAAGGAATTTGAAAAATGGTTTAAAGGAGAAGACAACGATGTTCTTGGGAAGTTACAACAGTCATCTTTAAAAGTTATAGAAGCCTATTCCCTTATTTTTGAGGAAGACATTAAGCAAACATTCTCGAAAAGAGGAGAAGAAAATATAGCAGAGAAATTATTACTAATTGAAAAAATGATTCGGTTTAGTGAAAATTTGAAATATTTCAACGCCATTAATTTTGAAGGTTTAGAAGCGGCAATTTCAGATATTAATTCAAAATATCCGGATCAATATAAAAGTGAAAATTTTCTTGTTCAACTTGAGAAAATAAAAGAAGAATACAATTTAGTAGAACAACAACTTTTAAATCCAGCCGCAAACTCAGCGTTGGATTTAAAAAGTTTTGTGGCACGCTTTTCTGTATTACAAAAAGAGGCTTTACTCTCTAATCCTTCCGTAAACAATTACCCTATTGTATTTGTTACAAGACAGCAATACGCACCCGACCATCACAATTCTGCAACACTTTTTCATACCAATGAAGTGAATACAGATATGTACCGTCCTGGTGGTTCAATAAAAATTATCGACTTAAAAAATGGAGGTAAAATCACCACGCTTTTAGAAACTACAGAAGGGGTGATTAGGGATCCAGAAATTAGCTACGATGGTAGAAAGATACTTTTTTCTATGCGTACGAGTATTGAAGAGGATTATCACATTTACGAAATGGACATTGATGGTAGAAACCTTAAGCAGTTAACGGCCGCTACTGGTGTTTCAGACATCGATCCACAGTACCTCCCCAATGGTGAAATTGTGTTTTCATCGACTCGTGAACCAAAATATTGCATGTGTAATATTCATATTATGGCAAACCTTTTTAAAATGGAAAAGGACGGTGCCAACATTACTCAATTAGGAAAAAGTTCGTTGTTTGAAGGACACAGTAGTATTTTACCTGATGGGCGAATTTTATATGACCGTTGGGAATATGTTGATCGAAATTTTGGTGATGCACAAGGTTTATGGACAATGAATCCGGACGGAACCAACCAAGCCATTTATTTTGGAAACAACACCAATTCTCCGGGAGGGTTTATCGATGCTAGATCAATTCCTGGGACAGACAAAGTAATTTCTATTTTAGGATCATGCCATGATCGCCCTTGGGGAGCACTCGGAATTATTGATCGTAAAAAAGGAATTGACGGAAAGGAGTCTGTTGAAATGACTTGGCCCGCATCAGCTAAAAAGTTGATAGGTAAAGGAAACTGGGATACATTTAAACGAGTTCGTCCTTTTTATGAAGATCCATTCCCTTTAAATGAGAACTACTTTTTATGTTCCCGTTCCATTGGAATTGGTGAACAAATGGGACTTTTTCTTATCGATATTTTTGGAAATGAACAACTAATTTACACGGAAGCTCCAGGATGCTACGATCCTGTTCCCATTAGAGCTCGTAATAAGGAATATTCTATTCAGGATAAACGAAATTACAAATCGGAAACTGGAAAATTCTATGTGCAAGATGTTTATCAAGGTACGCATATGAAAGGGGTTAAACGAGGTACTGTGAAATATATGCGGGTCATTGAATCAGTTGAAAAACGAAGTTGGACAATACCTGCTTGGAATGGTCAAGGTGTTCACCGTCCTGCCATGAACTGGAGTAGTTTTGAGTGTAAAAAAATATGGGGGACTGTTCCTGTTGAAGAAGATGGCTCCGTTTATGTTGAGGTTCCTGCTGATAAATATGTGTATTTCCAATTATTGGATAAAGACAAAATGATGGTTCAATCTATGCGAAGTGGAACCATGGTGCATTCTGGTGAAACCATGGGGTGTATTGGTTGCCACGACGACAGAAGAACAGCGCCACCTTCCATTCCTTCACAAGTTGCACAAGCCTTAATGTTACCACCACAGCAACTAAATGGTTGGTATGGAGCGCCCCGAACTTTTGGTTTTGCACAAGAGGTCCAACCTGTTCTTGACAAAAATTGTGTAGCCTGTCATGATTATGGAAAAAAGGCTGGTGAAAAATTAATCTTGGCGGGTGACAGAAATCCCTTTTTCAATGCCGCCTATATAGATATGTATCTAAAAAAGGTAATAAAACCTATAGGTGCTGGTCCAGCGGAAATTCAGGAAGCTTATTCATGGGGTTCACATCCAAGCAAGCTGATTCAGATGCTTCAAAAAGGGCATGAAAAAGTGACACTTTCTGAAGAAGAAATGGAGCGTCTTATAACATGGATTGACTTAAATGCGGTTTATTATCCCGATTTTATTTCTGCTTATCCAAACAACACAGCCGGTCGAAGTCCAATTTCGCAACAAGACTTAAATCAACTGGGAAAACTAACCAATACTAATTTTGGAGCTCTTGGTGGAATGCACCGAAAATTGAGAGCACAAATTACTTTCGAACGTCCAGCATTAAGTCCGTGTTTGAAAAATATCAAAAATAAAAATTCAAATGAATATAAAGAAGCCTTGTCAATTATCACCAAAGGGAAAATCCAATTGGCACAAACCCCAAGGTTAGATATGAACGGTTTTATTCCTTCTGAAACTGATAAAAAACGTATTGATAAATATATGTACAGACAAAAAGAAGAGCAGCGAAACAGAGCGGCAATACAAGAAGGTGAAAAACATTATGACCCTGAAATGGTGAACACAAAACAACAATAAAGACGTTGAACCTGTAAAATAGAAACGTGCTTCTAATTTTTGGATACTTGATAACTACATAAAATGAAAAAAATATTCTACATAAACTTTCTCCTTCTTATTTTGAGTTTTACAGCTTGTTCATATGAAGGCAAACAAACAATGTCACCTACACAAATTGTGACAAGTAAAACACAACATAAACTATTTGTAGCTGATGAAACCGCAAATTGCATTACGATCATAGATCTCGAAAACGCGACGGTTTCTGAGCATATAAAATTAGATGGTAAACCGGGAGGGCTTGTACTTTCTGCTGATGAAACCAAACTATTTGTAACCCTTGCAATTCCGCAGGGTCGTTTACTAGAAATTGATATAGCAACAAAAAAGGTTACACGATCTTTAAAAGTTGGTCATACACCACTAGCTCCCGTAATTACGACTGATGGGCAATCACTTTATTTAAGCAATCAATTCAACAACAACATAAGTAAAATAAATCTTAGTTCATTTGCAATTGAAGCTACAGCTGATGCAGATCGTGAACCTGTAGATATTGCACTTGCGAAAAATACAAATACCCTTTTTGTGGCAAACCATTTACCTAGTGGTAAAGCAAACGCGGATTATCACTCGGCAAAAATATCGGTATTTAATGCATCAACATTAGACCTTTTGAAAGAAATTCCGCTACCAAACGGTTCTAATGCATTAAGTCAGATAGCAGTATCTGCCAATGAAGATTTTGCTTACGTAACACATATTCTTGCACGTTATAATGTCCCAACAAATCAAGTGGAAAGGGGATGGATAAATACAAATGCACTGAGTATCATTGATGTAAAAAATGCCTCCTATTTATGTACGGTTTTACTCGACGATTTGGATAGGGGCGCTGCAAATCCTTACGATGTAGCATGTAGTGCTGATGGTAAGTCTATTTATGTATCGCACACTGGTACCAACGAATTAAGTAGTATAGATGCGGAAAAACTTCATAGCCGTATAGAAAACATTTCCAAAGGAACGCAACCTACTCTTTATGCCAGCTCGTTAAAAGAAATTCAAAATGATTTAAGCTTTTTACAAGGTGTAAGAAAAAGAATAGACTTAAAAGCCAAAGGAGCAAAAGGGATTGCTATAAATGGTGACCAAGTTTTTATTTCAATGTACTTTTCAGGTTCTATTGCAAAAGTAGATTGTGGAAAGTTGAATTCGGTAAAACATATCGAATTAGGAGTTCAACCAAAACCAAGTCAGGCACGACTGGGGAAAATGTATTTTGGTGATGCAACAATGTGCAAACAAAATTGGCAAAGTTGTGTGAGTTGTCACCCCGGAGATGCACGCGTTGACGGTCTGAACTGGGATTTACTGAACGATGGAATCGGAAATCCAAAAAACACTAAAAATATGTTACTGGCCCATGCAACACCGCCAGCCATGATAACTGGAATTAGAGCGAGTGCTAAAGTAGCGGTTCGTGCAGGGATTCAACATATTTTATTCACCCATCAACCTGATGAAATTGCCGATGCACTCGATGCTTATCTTTCTGGACTTACACAGGTTCCAAGTCCACATTTGATAGATGGAGAACTCAGTAGCGCAGCAAAAAGAGGGAAACAATTATTTAAAACAGCAAAGTGTGTAAAGTGTCACTCAGGGCCATATTTTACCAATTTGAAAAGCTATAATGTTGGAGAAGGAACAGGCTTGGAAGAAGGACGCAAATTTGACACTCCTTCGCTTATTGAATCATGGCGAACTGCACCATATTTATACGACGGAAAAGCGCAGAATATTAAAGAAGTGATAACAACCTACAATACCAACGATAAACATGGACGCGTGTCAAATTTGACATCGGAAGAGATTAATGACCTCGTTGCTTACGTGCTTTCGCTTTAATACTTAAAAAATGATAAAACGGTATAATGCTGCCATTGCAACTATCCTTCTGATTTTAATTTCGTCTATACTACTTCAATGCTCGACGTTGTCAGTAGAAGAAAAAGAAAGAAATTCAAATGCTTACCTAGTTTCAGCTTCGGAGCTTGGTAAAGTAGTGCTTATAAATTCACAAAATGAAATAATCAGAGAAATTCCGGCTAAGAACACTTACGATGCCTGGATGCTAAAAAATCAGCATATTCTTATGAATGTGGATCGTGGGATTAAAATCGTATCTCCGTTAAACGAAGAAGTGTTTACGTACAAAAGCGAACAAGAAATTTACGCTTGTCAACCAATCGACAATAACAGGATCTTAGTTGGAGAATGTTCTGCAGGTCGCTTAATTGAAATAAACAAAAAGGGGGAAATTGTAAAGACAATCGCGTTAACTTTTGATATTGGAGGACATAGTTGTTTCAGAGGAGCTAGAAAATTAAACAATGGAAATTACCTGGTGGCCCACTATGGTGATAAAACAGTTAGAGAATACGATAAAAATGGGATGGTAATTCAAGAATTTGTTCGTCCCAATCATGTCTATTCTGCCCAACGCCTCAAAAATGGACAAACCGTTATTTCAGATCAGTTTACGTTATCAATTTACAATAAATCAGGAGCGTTAGCTTGGGAATTCGACGCTAAAAAACATCCAGAACTTGGCGTTAACCACCTCACAGGATTTCAATATTTACCCAATGGAGATATTGTTGTTTGTAACTGGTTAGGGCACCCACCATATAAAAAGGGAATTCCAATTTTTAAAATAAACAAGTCAAAAGAAATCATCTGGAAGTTTCACAATGCAAAGGAAACTTACAGCTGTACAAATATTCAAATTTTGTAATCAACACATCATATTAAAATAAAAATTAAAACTTTCTCATCATGAATAATTTTGAATACTTTAATCCAGTAAGGGTAATTTTTGGGGCAGGCGAACTTAGCAAACTTGCAAGCGAAGCCAAACAATTGGGTTCTAAAATATGCCTGGTATCCTACAAGGAATTAGGGTTTCTCACGCCTCTTATGGAGAAGATTACTGCGCAATTACAAGATGCTGACCTAAGTGTAGTTACGTTTTTTGAAATTGAGGAAAATCCAGATATAAAAGCCATCGAAGAAGGAATAGAACACTGTAAATCTGAAGATGTAGATTTAATCATTGGAATTGGTGGAGGTAGTGCTATGGATGCAGCCAAAGCAATGGCTGCTGGTGTTTATTACAAGGGTGATTTATGGAACATGGTGTACAGTCGTCACGATGAAGTGAACGCTGTTCCTCCAGAAAAAGCATTGCCAATGATTATGGTCCCTACACTGCCTGCAACAGGAAGTGAGATGAACCCGTGTGCGGTTGTAAGTAATAAAGAATTGAAAGAAAAATCTTATATATGGAGTCATTGTATTTACCCTAAAGTATCGATTATAGATCCAGCGCTAACAGTAAGCCTTCCTGCATATCAAACTGCGTGTGCCGCTGCCGATACTATTTCGCATGTGCTTGAGATTTATTTAAACGGTGAAGAAGACAGTGATTTACAACACTATTTCCAAGAATCAGTAATGCTGACTGTAATTGACAATATAGAAAAAGTACTAGAAAACCCGAAGGATATTTCTAGTCGTTCCCATTTGCAATGGGCAGCTACATGTGCAATTAATGGTTTTGCTTCACCTGGCGATGCATGGACTCCAATACATCAGGTAGCACATAACTTAACTTCATTACATAAGGTTCCACATGGTGCTTCGTTGTCTATTTTAATGCCATCGTGGATGGAAGCATTTAGCAGTCGTAAACCTGACCAATATTTCCGTTTTGCGAAAAATGTAATGCGCGTAAATACGGAAGGGAAAACCCAAAACGAAGTTATTGCCGAAGGAATTAAAGCATTTAAGGAATTCTTACAGAAAATCTCTGTGCCCGTGTCATTAAATGAGGCCAATATCGGACAATCAGATTTACCACTTATTTTGGATGGAGTAGTGAAAGTGAGTTTTGGAAATGACGGAGTTTTAGCGTGTAATCCACCATTGAGTAAAGAAGATGTAATGCAAGTATTAACCTTAGCATTGTAAAACATAAAACATGAATATCAATAAAATAGCAAGAATGGTTGACCTGAGTTGTGTGCAGGCCAATAGTTCAATTGAAGAAATAAAAGAGGTAGCAGATTTTGCGATTAAATACAATTGCATTTGCACTTTTGCCTTACCTGCACACACGCCTCTGATGATAGATTTAGTAAAGGGCTATCCGCAAATTTTGGTTGGTGGTGTGGTAGGATTTCCTGATGGTGGAGCAACTACAAAAGGAAAAGTAGCTGAAGCCAAGGAATTAATGGAAATGGGTGTTAATGAACTTGACATGGTTATTAATATTGCCTGGCTAAAAAACGAGCAATTGGATTTGGTTCTAAACGATATTCAATCTGTTGTAACTGCTGCCGGAAATATTCCTGTGAAAGTGATTTTGGAATGCCATCACCTTACTAACAAAGAAATTGTACAAGCCTGTAATATTTGTGTAGAAGCAGGAGTTTCTTTTGTTAAAACAGGAACAGGATGGGCACCTACAGGAGCAACTTTGGAGAATGTAAAACTTATGAAAGATACCGTTGGTGATGCTTGTGAAGTTAAAGCGGCCGGAGGAGTACGCGATATAGAGACCTTACTTGCAATGAATAAACTGGGAACAACCCGTTTTGGCATCGGAGTAAGAACTGCAAAATCGATTTTCGAAGGATTGGAAAATGGGGAAAATGAAAACTATTAATAGTTGATTTAAATCTAAAAAAAAATGAACCAATACATAATCGCTTATGATTTAGGAACAGGAGGTTGCAAGGCTTCGCTTTATGACACTGTAGGGAGCTGTGTTGCTGATTCGTTCATATCGTGTGATACAAAATATCCTCAGCAAGGTTGGCACGAACAAAAACCAACGGACTGGTGGAATGCGGTGGTTTTATCAACAAAAAAACTTCTAGAAAAATCTCAAGTTCCAACTAATGAAATTTCTGGTATTGGAATATCAGGACACAGCTTGGGCTTAGTTCCTGTAAATAAAGACGGGAAGTTGTTAAGGAACAGCGTACCTATTTGGTCAGATTCTCGGCCTACAGAAAAAGAACTCCAACCATTTTTTGAGAAGGTATCAGAAGAAGAATGGTATATGATTACTGGAAATGGTTTTCCACCAAGTCTTTATACGGTATTCAAATTAATGTGGTTAAAAAACAATGAGTCGGAAATTTTCGATGACTTACATTCCATACTTGGAACCAAAGATTACATCAATTATAGATTGACAGGGGTAATGGCTACCGATTATTCTTATGCTTCAGGAACGGGTATTTATGACCTGAAAAAATGGAGGTATTCGGAAACGCTAATAGAAGCAAGTGGTTTACCATTGTCCATTTTCCCACGTCCTGTTGCATCAACTCAAGTGCTTGGGGAATTAACGAAAGAAGTAGCAAAAGAATTGGGGCTTCATACAAATGTAAAGGTGGTTGCTGGGGGAGTAGATAATTCATGTATGGCTTTGGGAGCACGTTGTTTCAAAGATGGAAGAACCTACAATTCTCAGGGCTCCTCTTCTTGGATTGCTGTAAGTTCTTCTGAACCACTCTTGAATGCCAAAAGTAGACCTTATGTTTTTACACATGTTGTTCCAGGATTATTTACTTCGGCCACAGCAATTTTTTCTGCAGGAACAAGCTTCCGTTGGTTACGCGACACTATTTGCCAAAATCTAAACGAAAAAGAGGCAAATATTTGGGAGCAAATGACAACTTTAGCTCAAGAAGCTCCTACGGGCTCAAACAAGTTATTGTTCAATCCTAGTCTGGCTGGTGGCACGATGATAGACAAAAGTCCCAGTATTAGAGGTGCTTTTACAGGGATTGATTTAAGTCATACACAAAATGATCTTATCCGTGCTGTAATGGAAGGGGTTGCAATGGGTTTGCGCGTTGCGCTGGATGAACTTCGGGAATTAACAGAAATAGACAATGAAATTACTGCTGTTGGAGGAGGAAGTAAAAGTGATTTTTGGCGACAAATATATGCAGATGTTTACAAGGTAAATATTGTAAAAACCAATATAGACGAGCAAGCTGCCGCTTTAGGAGCTGCTGCTCTTGCTGCCGTTGGAATAGGTATTTGGAAGGATTTTTCCATTATTGATCAGATTCATAAAACAGCATCTGTCAGCTTACCACGTACAAATGAAAATAGGGTTTATGAAAAGTTGCTACCCGTGTATAAAAAACTATCAAATGATTTATCTGAAATTGGTGAAATGCTGACGAAGATTTAACATTCAATGAATCAAACTTAATTTTGAGAAAAAACTAATTATGGAATTTAATTTACTAGAATTATTAGTTGCTTTTGCTGGAGGAATTTTCGGCGCAGCAATTGGTGCACTTCCTGTCTGGATACTTTGTGGTTTAGCAGTTCTTATTGGCGCATGTATTACCATGGCAACGGGCAACGACAGCTTTACAAATATCGTAGCCTGGGGATTGTTTATTGGACCACACACTGCTTTTGCTGGTGGCTCTGCTGCCGCCGCTTACGCAGCTAAAAATAAAGTATTGGACAATGGGCGCGATATTCTTACCTCGTTAATTGGACTTAATAATCCGAAAGTTCTTTTTGTTGGTGGACTATTTGGAGCATTAGGTTATGGATTGTTTTGGATGCTCATGCAAGTGCCCAATTACAGTGAATTGGCATGGACAAATACTATTGCGCTTGCTGTAATTTTAAATATGGTAATTGCTCGTTTTGTATTTGGTAAAACAGGATTGTTTGGAAAACCAGCAGTCGGTCAAAATCGTTGGGTTCCTTCGAATACAGGTTCGTGGGTTCCATACCAGTCTGATCCCATGCAGCTTGTTTTATTGGGGATTGCAGTGGGAGTTCCAGCGGCATATTTAGCCAGTGTTTTACCCGGGAGTGTTGGTATTACATTTGGTTTTGTAGCCTTTCTTCTTATATTTATGCAAGTTGGATTTAAGGTTCCCGTTACCCACCATATCGCGTTGTCAGCATCTGTTATTACAGTAGTTACTGGGGATGTTGCCTGGGGTGTTGGCTTTGGAATTCTCGCGGCTTTCTTGGGGGAATTGTTTGCCTGTATTTTTGTGTACCACTCCGATACACACATGGATCCACCAACAATGGCTCTCGTTGGAACATTTACACTTTTTCCTGCACTTGAACTATTTGAAGTATTCGAAATAACAGGAAATATTGTTTGGGTTATTGTCGTAGGAATTACAGTTGTCGGTTATCTTTTACTTGCCTCGTTGAAACAACAAAAACCTTTTTGGAAACTGGCTTTTGTGAAGCTTACTTCGAAGTAGAAATAACTCTTTTAGAGGTGGAGAGTAATCCCCATTTAATTAGTAGCAGTAGTTATACTTTCGTGTTTTTAAGGATGGCAACAGCAACGGAATTTATATGCTGATAGCGCGGATTTGTAATCCGTGCCTACAAAAAGCGCCATGCAAGGCTACTCACATAAAGATTCACAAAAAAAGGAAGGACTAATACATAATGTTAAGAAAGGGAGATGTTTAGAATCGATTTTTCATTCAAAACAGGATTGATTTTAAAGGTACATTTTAGAGCGATACATGTAAATTCAATTATTATGGCATAGAGATTGCGTGTAAAAAAACGAACTAATTTTACCCCAATTTTTTATGAACAATTTTATAAAATCAACTCTTTTTATTAGTATTTTCTTTATGCTATTAACTTCCTGTAATAAAGATGACGACCCAGTGATTAAGCCTGTTGAGCCCGAAGTTCAAATTCCCCAAGAATTTGCAATAGATTCCACTCAAATATTTAATCAAATAGTATCTGGACGTTCTGAAGCAGATAGATTAGGACTACGGTTTTCATTTTCAGATTTTGTTGTTACTGGTATTTATGTGGAACCCCATGCGACTTTAAAACTCAAATTAAATTTAATAGAAGGATCTGAATTTCCTGAATTGTTAGTAGGTTCCTACTCAAGAGGAACTCACTGGAATACACAACCCGATGTTTTTTACTTAACTAGCGGTATAAATGAAATTAGTGTAGGAGAAAATGGAGGAATGGTGTATATCCGTTATACGTCCAATTACACCCCCGATGCTAAAGTTAGTATCAAATTTTTAGAAGGATGGAAACATACACCTCTTTTTAAATTAAATGACACTTCAAATAGTACATGGAAAAAAATGCTTTCTTATTTTGATGAAATTCCTACGGTTACATTAGAAAGTGATCAAGCCTTTATTGTTGTATCTAGAGAAAAAGCTATTGAATATCAAGAAGGAAACCAACATGATTTGCTAAAGGCTATTGATGAGGTAATAACAGTACAAAATGATATTAGTGGAATGGATGGGTCAGAAGAAATTCATAAACCAATGTCCCATAAATTAATGATGGTTGAATATACAGGTGATGCATATTATATGTTTGCGTATAATTATAGAACTGCGTATAGAAACTATGATGCCGTCCAATATATTTTAGAGTATACAAACTTTAATAATGACGGATGGGGACCATGGCACGAATTAGGTCATATGCATCAAATGAATGCCTGGACTTGGAGTGAAATTGTTGAAACTACCGTTAATATTTATAGTTTAGCATCAGAAAAATCAAGAGGAATTACTACTTCCAGATACAAACGTGAAAATAAGTGGGCAGCTGTAAATACGTACCTCGCTTTAGAAGATAATAATAGAAATTTTAATAGTAATGCAGCCGATGTATGGGTGCGTTTAGGGATGTTCTATCAACTACAATTGGCTTTTGGTGATGGTTTTTATAAAGATCTTCATAAATTAATTAGAAAAGAAAATCCTCTTATTAATTCTGATGAGGATAGGATGAGAACTTTTATGATTTCTGCTTGTAAAGTAGCGAATAAAGATTTATCAGATTTCTTTAAAAAATGGGGTTTGAAATTTAATGATGTAGACGCTGTTTATGAAGAAATTATAAATTTAAAATTGACGAAACCTACTGTAGATTTAACACAGTTAAATGACTAATATTGACGAATTATGATGGATAGCCTCTCCTAATTTTTTCAATAGTAATAACAATGATACCCAAAATGAAATTAGCAAACACCATATGGACTTTTAAAACTTTTGATTTCGATACTGTATGGACAGCTGTTGTTGATGGAAAAATAGGTGATCTTGAATAAAGTGTTTCCCTTTTTTAGGGATGTACAATCTGATGGCACAGACATATCTCCAATGTGATAGCGCGGATTTGAAATCCGTGCCCACAAAGAATGTCACGCAAGGCTACTTACATAAAGATTAACAAAATATCCAATGTGATAGCGCGGATTTGAAATCCGTGCCCACAAAGAATGTCACCAAGGCGACTTACATAAAGATTAACAAAATAGGAAGGCCTAAAACATAATGTTAAGCAAAGGAATACTGGAGTTACCCAACATAGTGAATAACAAAATTTAGAATTTAAAATAGATGAATAAAATTAAACTTATTATATTTCTTTTTATATGCCTTTTTTCTTTTCATTCAAAAGGTCAAACACTATCTAAGCGTAAATTGATTAAGATTGTAAGAAAAGCGCCTGATTCTATTAGTAACTTTCCATCTGATATCGCAGATTATTTCAAAACCAAGACAGAAGATCCCAAAGAACTTGTCTTTCTTTTCAATTATTGGATTGGTCATAATATATCATATGATATTGAAAAATATATAAATGGTGACAGGAGTTATACGAGTATTTGGGACACCCTTGAAACTAAAAAAACAATGTGTCAAGGTTTTTCAGAATTGTTAAGTGAAATATGCTTTTGGGCTGATATTGACTGTGAAATAATTTATGGGTATGCCAAAGGCTATGGTTTTAATGGAAAACCTTTTAAAAAGACCAATCATATTTGGAATGCCGTTCTAATAGATAATAAATGGCAACTTGTTGATATTACGTGGGCTGTTGGATTTATGAATATTAGAAAAGGGAAACCTGTTTTTAATAAGAAATTCAGAAATCAATATATTTTTGCAAAGCCAGACGACTTAATTTTAACACATTTACCTGTTAAATTAAAATGGCAATTATCAAATAATCCCATTACATTTAATGAGTTTTTTAGTGAAATTCACGATAAAAAGAGGCAGAATGTTATAGTCCATTAGAACTATTTTAGGTGAGATTAAAAACGTTGGGTAGCAATGCACAAATAAATTGCTAAATAATAATGATCAGAACAATACGACAAACAAATAAACTAAAGAATTAACAATGGAAAATTACGATTTGCCAATCGCAACTTTTTTTGTACTAGACCGTTAGAGGTATCTTGTGAAAATCTGATAGCGCGGATTTGAAATCCGTGCCTACAAAGAGCGCCATGCAAGACTACTCACATAAAGATTTACAAAAAATAGAAGGTCTAAAACATAATGTTAAGCAACTATAATGTGACCGAGCATATTTAGAGGAAATTGGCTTATGAGATAGTAGGGGTACGTGGATTTCAAATTTGTACGATTGGGTTTAATCGTACTCCGAGAAATACCTAATGTTCCCAATAAGAGCCTCTTTTTTTTCCATGTCGGTGTCATAGGGCGCTGGTTTTAAAACTATCAGAGTACCGGTTAATTCATGTGGAGTTTTAGGTAACAATTTAATTGAAATTGATCTTTTAAAGTGGCACAAATAGCATCCTGCTAGTCAAACATTCCGTAAAAATGAAATTCCTTTTATTTTGCTTAACTTGCCTCAACTGTTTATGAAAAAATGAATGTAAACAACCAAACGCTATGTATCCAAAATATATTTATATTTTAATTTATTTGCTAAGCCTCAGTGTTGGGATATTGAATTATAAAAAGATAAAAGGGACAAAAATGATGTTGTTTTTATATATATTATCGTTAGGGCTTATAGCTGAAACTGTAGGCTATTATGTTGGTTATTATGCTAAAGTTAGAAATACATTTCCTGTTTATAATATATACGAGTTGTTGAGTGTCTCTGCTTATTTTTTTCTTTTTAGAAGTTTTATTAACAGTAAGACTAAAAGGAGGATAACTCTTGGTCTTTTAGTTAGCATTATAGTTTTTGGTATTTTTAATTTTATATTTAAATATCCTTCTATTTTAACGTATCAATTAGATACTTGGATGTATTGTGCCGTTTGTTTTATTATTGTGATTTTAATGTACTTAATAGACCTTTTTAATATGGATACAATTCTTAAAGTTAAGGAGGTGTTGTTGTTTTGGGTGGCTATTGGTAATTTACTGTTTTTTATTGGGTTTTTGCCTGTCTTTACGTTATCTACTTATTTCAATTATAATGGTATTTGGGATTATACCGTATTATCACTGAATATAATGATGAGCCTTTTTTATATAACAGGTTTCATTTTTAGTAAAAGGAAGTATAATAATCCATCTTTCATTAACAATCCTGATACCTAATTTGTTTGCAATTGGCTACAATGTTATTTTTTATGAAAAGAGCATCGAGGATTACTTGAACAGTGATTTTTATTGAAATTCAGTTACTTATTCGTGACTGTTTTAGTTGTTAAAAGTTTTATTAGGAGTAGTCTCAAAAGAATAAATAAGCTAGCTATAGCAGATTAACAAACGTCCTTACTACTATTTTAATTTATCCCAGTTTATTTGTTCTTAATCGTCTGTAATTAAGGGGTATTAAAACGCTTGTATAACATAGATTTATGTACTTTTGAAATGCGAGGTACTTTATAGTTAGCCTTGTTTATTAATATAATTTATACCCCATGCATTATGGAGTTACCACCAAGTTTAAGGTTTCTATTTTGGATGTTCGGGTGTTGTAAAACATATAATTACATATTTATGAGAATGTACAAATTATGCTATTGTCTTTTGTTTTTGTTAGTAATAGAAGCAAATGCACAAAACAAGACCTTCAAAGTTATGACTTGGAACATTTTACATGGAGCCAATGATATTAAAAATGGTAAGGAAAACGCGATAAAAATTATTAAGGAAATCAATCCTGATGTCATTTTAATGGTCGAAACTTATGGTTCAGGCAAGTTGATTGCTCAATCTTTAGGTTATAATTTTCATCTAATTGCTTCAGAAGGCACTGCTTTGGATGATAAGAATGTAAACTTGTCGATATTTTCAAAATATCCTTTTGGAGAAAGAATAGACACAAAATACCCCTTTTATTTGGGGGGCGTTGAAATTCTAATTCACCATAAGAAAATTCGCTTTTTTTCTAATTGGTTTCACTATTTACCATGGAGTGATGAACCGGAAAAAATGGAGAAATCAGCTGAAGAATTGTTGTCTTGGGAACGATCTGGACGTAAGTATGAGATGATTCAAAAAGTACTTCCATATTTGAAAAAATATGGGCAGGAAACGGATTCCATACCTATGATTTTCGGAGGAGATATGAACACACCATCACATAAGGATTGGGGAAATCGAACAAAAAAGTTACATAATGGTTTGGTAGTCCCTTGGTATGCTACAAAAGTTTTGGAGGATTTGGGGCTCATTGATTCCTTCAGAAAAGTAAATCCAAATCCTATTTCATCTCCTGGGATTACTTGGAATACCAAAGGAAAAAACGACGCACACAGAATAGATTATATCTTTTATAAAGGAAACTCGATACGATCTATAAAATCCGATTCTTATAAGGCTTTTCTCAATGAACTATTCTCGATAAATAACAAAGAAATTAGGTATCCTTCGGATCATGGAATTGTAGTTACAACATTTGAAATTCTATAAAATAGCAGAGCTATTAAATATTATTCAACAAACAATCAATAAAAGTGGAACAGTACAATAAAAAGCGTTTTGCAATAGCTAAGTGTTCGTGCGGTGCGTAGCGCCAAGCATGAACATAGTGTTGACGATGCCCGCTCAAAAGATGATGTTATGGGGTTTGCTTGCGCTTAATTAAGTGACTGTTTAGCTGTTTAACAGTTTAAAAGTAGGGGATAGGCACGAAATAATAAATAAACTGACATTTTTAAAACGTATAGGATATTAACTAGCGTCCTTACTGATTGTTTGAATTACGGAGATCTTACTTGTTGTTAATTAGCACTAAGTAAAGTTTGTTAAAACGTGCATATAACATAAATTTATGTACTTTTGAAAGGCGAGGTGCTACGTGTCCTTGTTTATAAATACAATTAATAATACCTCTGTATAACCGGTATGCCGCCAAGTTTAAGGCGTCTATTGTAGATATATGGGGGTTGGCACACATTTAAGAAAACCTATGAACAATAACAGATTTACCAATAAATTCCAACATAAGACAGATTCGGAGTTAGAATGCATTTTAGAGAACAAAGAAAAATACAACCCAGAAGCAATTACTGCCACCATTGATATTTTAAAAGAACGGAACGTAAAGTCTGAAAGTGTAGAAGCAATTGAAGATGATATTAAAGTTGCAAAAGAGAAAAAGGAAATTACTCAAGCAAAAATTATAGAAGAAGAAAAAAAGAAAAGATTTATAACAGACGATCCAAACGCTCCTGAGTTACACTCTAAGCGTGTAATATTAGTTTTCTCAATGTTATTCTCTACAATTTTCGGAGCGGTACTTTTAATGTACAATATGAAACAAACCGAAAATAAAAAAGGACATCTTCAAGTTCTTACCTTCGGAATTGTATACGCTGCTCTGAGTATTTTTATTTTAAATTTATTAAATCCTCAAGGAAACATTGCCTTTATTTTCAATATTGCAGGAGGTGGTATTTTAACGGAATATTTTTGGAATAAGTTTATAGGAAAGGATTTCTTACATCGCAAGAGGAGTTGGATAAAACCCGCAATAATTTCGGTGATAATTACAATACCATTTGTTTTGGTATTGATTTATGGATAATAAAAACGTGTGCCGATACGTGTATAATTAATTTGAGTGTAACGATAGAAAATGACTCACGTTCTTTCCCGCAACTAACCATACGCAATTCCGTTGTGCGTCAACACCGATAAAAATTTAAATGTATACAAAAAGATTAGTAAATAAAAAGATTGAGAATTTCTCGACAAATGAATTATTTGAAATTATAAACACTTCAAATGATATAGAAAATATTTACTCAGCCGAGAAAGAATTGAAACGGAGAAATCTTAATGAAATAGAATTGATTTCGGCTAAAACTGCGTATAAACAATATGAAAAAATGATAGAGAATAGAAAGACTGAACCATTAACTTTTTCTGAGTGGTTTTCTTTCTTTTTTATTTTGATTAAAACAAGAAAATTTTATTCTCCAAATGATGATTTCACGGATTCTGAATTAGAAAGATTTAGGACTTATGGTTTTGAAACAAAATCGAAACAAGCGCGACAAGCTCATTATTTAGGAATATTATTTTTCTTGATAATAATACCGATTTGGATTTTTTTAATAATACACTGGACAAAATAACGAACGCACAATACCTCATAAAATTTATGCTCCTTTTTATTGCAAGCTTATGGTTCAGTATTTTATGCTGAATGACAACCATCATAAATAAATGAAACGAACTTTTATATATTTGAAATAGAATATCTCCATCATAATTTTTTTGTGTATGCATAGAGAAGAGGTTTATTCACCTTA
>Ga0209395_1002407_pt1 | contig 24528 bp, 17 predicted proteins | sample GOMGulsemesocosm_3_FD_184635 | JGI IMG/M metagenome (GOLD analysis project Ga0209395, IMG submission 184635) | Methane-oxidizing microbial communities from mesocosms in the Gulf of Mexico - GOM9D Gulf of Mexico (SPAdes) (version 2) | ecosystem: Environmental > Aquatic > Marine > Cold seeps... | reverse complement strand
TTACTATATATTGATCAGATTTAGGTTTACGAGATTTGATATCGCCGTAAATAGCATCAACAAATTTGTTCATTGTTTTAACCGGATCCATAACGTCATGGCCAGCAGCTTGCAACTTGATTAATGAATCTAATCGGTACGAAGCAAGCGGACTGCCTACAGCTTGCCTAATAATGTAGTTAGCGTACTGTTCGAATTTATCATAACCAATGCGTTTAAATATTTCTTTGTTATTCCAGAACTCAGGTAAATCTACACCATTCTCTATCAAGAAGTCGATTGCTCGTTCTTGTTTATCTTTAGAATAAGGTACAAATATTTGTTTTTCTTTGTGGCTTTGGGTTAACTCATTTCTATACATAACGCCGCCAACAGCTTTAGCAACATGGCCTAACTCACGAGCGTGTTGTTGAATTACTGTTTTGTAGGCATTATCTAACTCGTCATACCCTTTTATTGGTTCAAAGCTAGTTGCTTCGATTAAGTTAGCTAAAATGCGTTTTTTGTTTTTTTGTCCCAAACGCGTTGCTTCTACAGGATCATTACCTATTGCTTCAGTTAAAATGCGAGGGTCTAAGAAGCTTGGTTTTGAGTAAGCATCCCAGCGTAAACGTTTATCATTCAACTGACGGTCAGCAACCTTGCTTAAAAGGAGTGCTTCTTCTTTAGGTGAAAGGTCGCCTTTAAATTCTTTATAACCCCATTCTATTGCAAATTTATCGTATGGACCTGGATCATAATCAATTGGTGAAACACCGTCTTCTGGCTGGATCACATAGTTGAATCGAGCGTAATCCATAATAGATGCTGATACACCGAATTTTTTAACAAACTCAGGATCTCTTAACTGATCAATGGTATAAGAATTGTTGCCGATAAAATTATGGTGTAAACCTGTTGAATGACCAACTTCGTGTGCAACCACAAAGCGAACTAAATCACTCATTACATCATCAGGTAAAGGAAGTGTTTTAGCTCTAGGATCGGTTGCACCAGCTTGTGCAAAGTACCAGCCTTCAAGTAACTTGATGATATTATGGTACATACGTACATCAGCTTCGATGATTTCTCCTGAACGAGGGTCGGCTACATGTGGACCTTGTGCATTAGGTGTTCCAGATGGAACCCAACGAACTACAGAATAGCGGGCATCTTCAGGATCCCAGTCAGGATTTTCTTCTAGGCTAGGTGCCATTTTTGCGATAATAGCATTTTTGAATCCCGCTTGTTCAAATGCAGGTTGCCAAAACTCAATACCTTCTCGAATTGCTTCAACAAATCGTTGAGGAGTGCCTCTATCAATGTACCAAACAATTGGTTGTATTGGTTCACTAATATCTAGCTCTGGGTTTTTCTTTTCTAAGCGCCAGCGTTTAATAAAGCTAATTGTGTCTAACTTGTTTTTTTCTGAACTGTAGTCAGAATAATTAGCCGTAAAATAACCGACACGTTTATCATAAAAACGAGGTTTCATTGGGATATCAGGTAACGCAAAAATAGAATGGCGTATTTCTTTGGTCTCATTCGCCCCTTTGGTAGTAAATTGAGCTAATACCGTTGTTTCAATATTTTTTTCGAAGGATTTTACTTTGGTAATTAAAGCGGTTTTACTGTTCAGTTTTAATTTTTTCGCTTTAGGGTTTGTAGAAGTTGGGAAAAACTCCTTGTGTCCGCCCATATATACTTTAGTAATATCGATGACAGGCGACTTAGCTTCATCTTTTGAAAAGGTCTTGATAGGGAACTTAGCAATTATACCGTCAATAGAGGCTTTCTTGACAACTAACGACTCTCTTGAACCATCTTCAGATATAGCAGAGTAACTACGACTACGTAATAAAACATTGTCACCATGACGTTCGAAAATTACGTACTGGCGGCCAATATCTGCGCTGATCGTTCCTTTTCCTGCTTGTGTGCCAGAAGTTTTAACTTGCCAAACAAATTCACGACCAAATTCAGCGGCTGGTATTTCAAAGTACACTTTGTTGTCTACAAGGTGAGTGATAAATACGCCTGTAGATGTTATTGCTTTGTCTGTGACAATATCTTCATAAGGTTTGAATTTTTCTTTTTTCTTCTTTTCTTTAGAGTCAGCTTTAACGTCTTTTTTATCTGCAGACTTTTCTTTATCTTCAGGTTCTTGAACTTTTTTTTCTACTGCTAACACATCTTGAGATATAACAACTGGATTGGCAATAACAACCGATTCAACCTCAGTTTGAGAAAGCACGGATGCGTTTGCACATGCAGTCAGGTTAGCAATGCTTAATACCAGCAATGATTTTTTAAATAGTTTCATATTGGTCTTTATAATCCTTGTTTCGAAAGTTTATTGTTATTTTTATAAAATTTTTATTGTTACACTATCTAGTATTCTGAAACTAATTATTAACTCTGCTCAAGTTAATAATTAAGAATATAATTGATTACATCTGGGTCTCACTTATTTTACCAGACAATTTATAACGCAAAAAAATACGTTTTCTCAAGTTTAGTCGGTGCAACACCGCCTCAATGTGAGTGACGTTTTTTAGGATTGTAAATCATTTTTATAAAATTAAATATCTCAGCTTTGTGATCATTACTTGATGAGTACATATTTCGTTTAATTATCCGATTTTAATGACAAAATTATTATATTCTATGACCGCTGTGTTGGGCTAACTCGCTATTTTAGAAGATATTCAATCAGGTCTGGTCTTTCGATGGTTACTGAATATCATTACTACTTGTGAGTTTAGCTTCTCCTATATCTCAAAACTGTCATAATAGTATGAATTCATGGAGGAATAATGAACTTGTATATTCAAATGAAATAGAGTTAAATAGCCGTTTTTCGTACATTATTTATCAAAACTATATAGCTGTAAGCATTTAAAAAGACTTATCTGGCTATTGATTACCTCTTCATTGCACTGTACTAACAGTGCAGTATTAAATAAGGAAACTACCTTTTTTAGTTACAATATACTTAAATTGCTACATTTTGTTACAGTTGATGGATCTTGTTACGTCAATGCAATTTGAATGCGGACATACTGTCGTCACTTTAAACAGAACAGATAACACCTATGAATAATTTAAAATTAGAAAAATCACTTATCCCACATTTATCGCTAGCAGCCATGATTTTAGCTGGAGCGAGTTTCACCAGTACCAGTTTCGCCAGCGATATTAGCCAAAATATCAGGAACAACAGCCAAGAAGTAAGTAGTTCAGATAACTACCTTGAGTTAGGCGTAATGATTAGAGGACGTGACGAAGCGACCTATAAAGGCGCAAATGGCAAAGGTAGTTATACCAGTACTGGCGTATTTATTAATGGCAGTTATAACTGGAATAATTTATTTATTGAAAATTATAGCGAAAGTGGTCATGGACTTGTCGTTGGTTATAACGCCTTTACCAATGATAATTGGTCGTTCGACGTTATAGCTACTACTGATTGGGGGCACGTTACTTTCGAAAATAACGGTCGGTACCGTTCAGATAAAGACGAATTGACCGTTGGTGGTCGATTATCTGGGTATCTGGGTAATAATATTGTGCAATTTGCTATTAATCAGGACGCAACAGGTGACCACAATGGTACTAAGGTTTCTGCATTAATCGGCCGAAATTGGCAATTTAGAAACTGGAATTTTCATGGCATAGTCGGAGTCGAATATGTCTCTGCCAAGTTAAATGATTATAATCTCGGGGTGTCTGATGAGACAGCATCTCATTTTGATGTTGATTCATACGAAGCGGATGGCAGTGTGAATTTTAGTACTGAAATTGGCGTTACTTACCCTATCTCTGAAAATTTGGTATTCAGAGCTACCGGCCGTGCTGTTACAATACCTGATGAAGTCACCGACAGCCCTAGATACGCTAATTTGGATTCAGTAGCGACATCATTTCGTACCAGCCTTAGTTATGTTTTTTAGGTGGAGTAACAAGATGTCTTTTCTAAAAACAACAATAAAAGTAAATGAAATGTCTAAGCTGAAACCATATGTAAAACTAGCTTTTCTTTTTGGTATAACTGGCTTTTTTATACCTGTATCGGCTAATGCCGCTCCGGTACAAAAGAAAGTAGAGCCAAGTAATTCCAGAGAATTAGCACAACTGAAAGTAACACCTAAACCTTGTGTGGCGTTACATAAAGGGCAAAAATGTTACCTTGAGGTGACTTTTAACTGGCAACACCCCAAACTTAGTGATTATTGTTTGGTTAATACCACCACCAATAAAACAATGAAATGCTGGAAACAGCAGGATCAAGGAAGGTTTAGCTTTGATTTTCAATCGACATTAAGTAATGATTTTGCGCTACGAAAGCAAAAATCAGAAACTAATTTAGCTCGTACAAGCATACCTGTGGCTTGGGTATATAAATCATCAAAACGAGCAAAATCAACTTGGAGACTATTTTGACCGAAGCTATTGCAGGTAAGCATATTATGTTAGTCGAAGACGATATGTCGCTAGCCGAATGGTTTAGTGACTATCTCAGCGAGCAGGGGTACTTGGTAACGCTGGCGACCAGAGGAGATATCGCTATCGAGTTAATTGAATCTGATCAGCCTGATCTAGTGATTTTAGACATCATGTTACCAGTAAAAGATGGTTTTGAAGTTTGTCAGGCTATTCGCCCCTTTTATCATGGTCCCATCTTAATGATGACAGCGCGTGATCATGAAACTGACGAAGTATTAGGGTTAGAGTTAGGCGCGGATGATTATGTGGTTAAACCTGTGAAACCAAGGGTGTTGCTATCAAGAATTAAGGCACTTTTTCGCAGAGCTTCTTCGACAGAGATTATACCGGTCAAAGAAGAAATAGACCCAAATAAAATAACGTTTGGTCAACTTTCTATCGATGCAAATTCCCGTACGACTCTGTTAGCTGGCGCTAAAGTGGCTATTTCGTCGAACGAGTTTGATGTGCTTTGGCAACTAGCTCAGGCTGCAGACAGCTTGGTTAGTCGTAAAGAGTTGGTGATTCAGCGCCGAGGCATTGATTATGATGGTTTTGACCGCTCAATTGATATCCTTGTTTCAAGAATACGAAAAAAGCTTGGTGATGATGCCAGTAATCCTTATCGAATTAAAACCGTGTGGGGTAAAGGGTATTTATTCGTCAAAGACGCTTGGGAGTAGGTTATGCCAAAATTAACTTTGTCGTTGTTATTAGTAATATTATTGGCTGTGATAGGCATAGGCGGGGCGCTAGATAACTTTTTCAGGCAATATCAAGCGCAGCCGAGCAAAGAGTCTGATGAATTATCAGCCTATCGCCAATTGGGAAAGTCTTTGGCTTCAACACTAGATAAGCAACAAAGTCCGCAATCATTCATCGACAAATGGCAGCCAGAAAATAAGCTTTCGGTTACGTTAATTCAGCTTGATGACTTCTTTTTACCTGACTCATTAAAACAGGGCTTTCATGGTGGAGAGCCGCTTGTGTTTGAAACCGAGGATAATATATCAATTCATTTTATTGTCCCTTCACAGAGAAAAGTATTGGTCTTTGTTATTCCTCCTATTATTAAAGAAAGTAACAATAGCGCATTGCAGTTGCTATTAACGGGGGTCTTTTATCTTGGTATTTTATTGGTAGTGCTTATTTGGCTCTATCCCTTGATTAAACAATTAAGGCACTTGAGACAAACCACTAAGGCTTTTGGTGAAGGACAACTTCAACAACGAATTAATGTCAATTCAACATCTTATATCGCCAGCATCGAAAGTGAATTTAACAATATGGCAGAGCGTATTGAAACGCTTGTAAGTGATAACAAACTGCTCAGCGATGCCGTTGCCCACGATTTACGAACGCCCTTGGCAAGGTTACGATTTGGTATTGAAATTTTACAGGAAACAGAAAAACCTGAGACGAGAGAAAAGTACCAACGTCACCTCTGTCGTGATATTGAAGAAATGGAGCGATTAGTCAATGTATTACTTAATTATGCGCGGATAGAGCAATCGATGATGGCGGTTGAACAACAAAGTATCAATTTGAATGAATTGATCAGTCAATGCGTTGGTGCGGTTACTGATGGAAATAAGACCATTAATTGGCATGCACAAGACGATGCAAGGGTTAACGGCGATGCAAATTACCTAAGTATGTTAATCAATAATTTGCTGGGCAATGCTCAGCAATATGCCAAGAATGAGATTACGCTGAAGCTTGTAAAAAGTGGTTCAAGTCTACAATTTATTATTAGCGATGATGGTCCTGGCATTGCCAAAGAAAAACGCAGTGAATTGTTAAAACCCTTTATGCGTGGTGATCAGGCTCATGAAAAACCGGGTTATGGTATGGGCCTGGCGATAGTCTCAAGAATAGCCCAGTTACATCAGGCAACACTATCCATTACTGACTCCGCTGAGCTTGGCGGTGCTGAATTCTGTGTCGCCTTCAACCTATGACTATTTTGACAATGACTTCCTATAACAACTTTTTATAAGCAATAAGCTATCAATATCATTGTTACAACAAAGCCCTTTATGTTATGCATAAGGGGCTTTTTTACGCCTATTTTATTTACTCTAGCTGATATATACGCCCACTGTTGTTTATCACTTTATACACTTTGTTACAGATGATGGAACTTGTTACGCCTTTGAATGATGTTATTTCTTATAGTTTACTTCTCAAACAACTTAAGGAATAAATATGCGTCTATTCAACCACCTAAAATCAACACTATCTTGTACTGCCATCGCTCTATTGTTAACTGCTTGTGGCGGTAGTTCTACATCTGAAGAAGCACAAATAATTGATACAACTCCTGTCGTAACCATTGACTATCAAAAAATTATTGATGAAACGGTATCTGATGTCATCCCGGGAATTATACTTTTAGTTGAGTCCCCTGATAAAAAGTTTTTAGGTAGTGCAGGAGTTGAAAATACTGAAAACAAAAATCCAATGCAGACATATCACACTATGCCAACAGCTAGCGCGGGCAAACCAATGATAGCATTATTGGCAGTGATGTTGGCAGTGATGTTGGCAGATGAAAACTTGCTAAACCTAGACGATACGCTTGATACTTGGTTGTCGGATGACATTCTTAATAAAATCGAAAATAGTAGAGAAATTACCTTACGACAATTGTTAAATCACACCAGTGGAATTTTTAATCATGAGCACAACTCAGGCTATTTCGATTTACTTATTGGAGAGCCTGAAAAAACCAAAACCGACATTGATTTTTTACCTTTAGCATTGAATCAACCTGCTTATTCGAAGCCGGGCGAAGGTTTCACATATTCAAATACCGGTTATGTACTGGCGGGTTTAATTATGGATAAAGTACTAGAAATGCACCATTCAATTGCATTGAGAGAGCGCATATTGGAACCACTAGGTATGAATGCGACTTATTATCGCGGCATAGAAAAAAGCCAAGGGGACTTTATTTCAGGTTATTACTTATATGAAGGCGACAATAAAGTATACGATACCAAAGAATTTTTGATAAATGTCTCAGAAACCAATTCACCGATAGTGTCCAGCGTTGAAGATATGGCTTTATTCATGAAAAGCGTCGTTGCCGATCAAGGCTTTATTAATGAGGACATAAGAGAGAACTTTTTAGGTTCTCAGCAGTTAATTCCGGTTGACACTATTCGCAGTTATGGCCTTGGAATTATCGTTGAGTCTATTAGAGAAAACACAGTGTATTCCCATGGTGGGCTTACCTACGGGTATCATACTCAAAATATCTATATCAAAGAAAAAGACTTAAGTATTACCGCGTTTATTAACTGCAGTTCACAACCCGTTTGTGAGAATACTATGGAGAGTTTAATTAAGGAAGTGCGCACTAACGAACTCAAATAAGGGGGAAGTAAAGTTTACCCTAGAATATAATATTGGGCACCCTTATCAAGGTGGTGTCTAATAATTTCAACTAGAATTTTCGACAAATTAAGTCTATAAATCTAACTGTGCTCGACTCCTTTGTTAAAGGTTGTCTTAATTAATATTTTGGAAAACAATGAAAATTATCATTTTCTTGGCCTGTTTATCTCTCTTATCATCATGTGTCCATTATAACGTTCAGCGTAATTTTGAAATTGGTAACGATAGTAAGAAATCGGCTTGCAACTCCGGCTCATTAAAGGATAAAGAAAAATGTAGAGCTGACCTGAAAAGGCTTAACGAATTAATTAAATCAAATAAAAGCAAGTAGACCTTATTCAGGTGTCGGTAGGCTCCTATTTCCTATTATTACTTTAGCGCTAGTTAGTGTTAAGAAGTGGAATGTAAACAGCGGCTTAGAACTTGAAGGGGGATATCGAACCAACCCCCCTCTACTTATTCAACGATAGGAAACGAAATAGAAACCAATATATCATCGTCCAATGATGTTGTTATATTAATCGTACCGTTCATGAGGGTTGTTAATTTTTGTGAAATAGCTAATCCGAGCCCATGACCAGAAATTAACTGATTATCTTGATTTTTAGCACGATAAAGACGGTCAAACATTTGTGATTCGACTTCCTCAGATAAACCTTCTCCTGAGTTTAAAACACCAAAAATATAATATGCATTATCACGTTGACCAAATAATTTTACTTTACCGTTCTCTGGTGTATATTTTCTAGCATTTTCAATAATATTGAATAAAATTTGGTTCAAACGCATAGGATCTACTTTGATAGTCGCGGGCTCACAGAGGTTCATAGTAAATATAATCGATTTTCTTAACATTGCTTCGTTAAACACATTAAAGTTGTTTTGGATGACCTTGTCGGCCTGAATGCTTTTATAAGTAAAGGCTAACTGTCCAGCCTCAGCCAATGATATATCCTGAAGGTCGTTGACTAAATGAGCAAGACCATTTATATGGTTTAATAATGATGGGAAGGTTTTTTCATCTGTTTTAATTACACCATCAATAACTGCTTCCACTTTTACTTGCATATTATTTAAAGGTGTTCGTAATTCGTGAGCAATATCAGTGATCATATCCTTTCGTACTTGCTCTGATTTTTCTAATTCTGTAACAGTGGCATTAAAGTTTTTAGCTAACTGTCCTAATTCATCATTGCGAAACTTTCTAATATTGACAGGTGTGCGATCTGTAACTAAGTCTTCAAAACCTAGAGATAAATAATCTATTGGTGTTAAAAACAATTTAGTAAAATACCAAATTAGACTAATAGCAATAATGGCGAGAGCTAACAATGCCACAAAAAACTTTTGTTCAATGCTTAAGCCAAGTGTTCTAGGCGTTTCGGTTACAGAAAAAATACGGTCAGGTAGAGAAACCACTAAATAGTCTTGATAAAATTGTACAATATTATCACTTTCATTTATGGCTAAATTGTATTTGTTATCACCTTCTGTCAACGTAATATTTAATTGGCTCTTATTTCGTTCCACATTAATATGATTGATTTTTTTAGGTAAGTTATGGGCTAAGGTTGTTGTACCCTTTAGCACTATATGAAAAGCAGAGGAATATTGCTCTCCCAAAAAAGTGACTAATTGTTCTGGGGTGGAGATTAAAACTTTTTTATCATCTAGTAATTCATTAATACTATAATTATTACCCTCTTGTTGAATATCAACCGCATTGATTGAAGTAAACTCAAGAAAAGCCTCTTGTGAATATTTGAGCGCAATAAAGTAATATGAAGCAAGCAGCAGTAACATTAGCACCGTTATCATGAGTGATAACTTTGTTCGGATCAGCATGCTTCTACACCCTTATTAAACTTATATCCCATACCAAAAACAGTTATTAACCATTGTGGTTTACGTCGTTCAACTTCTATCTTTTTACGCAAATTTAGTATGTGAGTATCAATGGTTCTTTCACAAGCTTCAATATTGTCTTTACTTATATAGTCTAATAGCTCCTTACGAGAGTAGGTTTTACCTGAATTAGTGATCAAAACCTCTAGAATTTCAAACTCGATACTTGTCATGATAATTTCGTGTTGGTTTAGAGATAGGTTTTTATTTTCTATATCAAAGATAAAACCACCAAATTGATATTTTTTTATAGCAGGTGAGGGAAGTGCTCTTCGAATAAGCGCTTTGACTCTAGAGACTAATTCATTAGGACTGAAGGGCTTACAAATATAATCATCAGCACCGTCATCTAAAGCAAATATTTTATCTGTCTCTGCTGACTTTGCCGTAACCATTATTGTAGGAATACCTTTAGCTACAGTAAACTTTAATAACGATAAGCCATTTTCGCCTGGTAACATTACATCTAAAATGGCTAAATCGAATGGTAAGTTAACAATAGCCCTTTTCGCTACATCTCCATGACTATAGGAAGTAACTTCAAAGCCAGCTTTTTGTAAATATAGTTCTACAATTTGAGCTGTTTCAATTTCGTCTTCGACATAAAGAATAGAAATAGTCATTTAAGTTAACTCATAGGTTATTCGTTAAAAAAGTGTTTAGTCATTATAAGGTTGAAACAGGGCGTTTATTGCAACCTTATGAACATTTATTTTAATTATTAAATTTCTTTAGAAAAATATATTCTCTTACTTTGGTAATTAATGAATAATTTTCCTTCTTTAAACAATCCAATACCTAAGTTCCCTCTAGGACCATCCCCCATTATTTCAAATACTGACATATCTGCGACTAAAAGACGTGTTTTGTATGAGACGCCAGCTATTGATATTGATGCTAAATCTTTCATACCGTAAACATCAAAAGGGTGACCATCAGTTCCCATTGCCTGTCCTAATATACTTAATTTACCATCATCTTTGCTAAAGCCAAGTTTATTTGCCGCTTTCCAGTTGACCATTAAACTATTACCCGCGCCAGTATCAAAATGGCTATCGATACTATAACCATTAACATCTACCGGAAAATCAATGAAACCACCTTCTTTAATATCAAGGGGGATTTGTGTAAATGAACGTTGAGGATATAAGTCGATTGGTAGGTTTTTTATATTATGTAGAGTGATGGTTTTTTTCGACTGGTCTATTTCAGTCAAAAACTTTTTAAGAAAATTATTTGGAAGTACGCCCATATCAACGCCGTCAAATCCGGGTATAAATATGGGGTGTTCCGAAACTGTTCCTTCAATGTTTTCAACTAATGCATCACCTACTTTTACGGTGTTCAAATTAAATGATTTTACAGTATATGAACCGTTGCCACCTATTTCTTCGACAAGATTTATTTCATCACTACTGACATCCAATTTTTTAAAAAGTGACTGCGGTATCGAGACACTATTAGCACCCGTATCAATGATAAAAGGCTGTGTGTATTTGCCATTAATAGTTACATCTACAATCATATGACCACTAGGTGCAATTCTAATAGAAGCTGAGGTACTATCAGAAAAAGTGTCAGCATCAGCACTTTGCGTTCCTAAAATGATTAACGAAAATATAAATAAAATTTGTTTCATGTTACTTCCTGTTATTAATAATAAAATTTATAAATTAATGGCTAAAGCCACAATCTATAATTATTATTAAAAAAAATTGTCAAGAAGTTATCAAGAAACATAATTAATATGATGATTTTACTTTATTAAGTCATGACCGAGCTAGAATTATTTCTCCTATCAATAGAATGTTTTTTCCCACTAGTTTTACTACAGATTTCCATTTAAGTTTTTACTTCTCTTTCACCTATTTTATCTCTTTGGCAGAATAACCGGTCATAACTCACAAGGAATACCATCTCAACTCATGGTTCACTAAGATATTTTATCTTGCTTTAAACATGTATCTTTGTGGATCATAAAATCTACTTCCCTATGATTTATCAAGGCCAAAGGAAAGCAGGATTTTATGGGGAGCTGTTTATTGCGGCAAATAAGTCACTTATAAGTTGAACGTCGGGTTTATTTCACCACAGCAAAGACACTTACCCCATAATTATATTGGTCATAGGGAGGAGCTTCATTCCACTGGCCATAAGAATGCCAGCTATCTGTAACATAAGTAACTTTATATTGTCCTTGTTTTAGCTCAATGACATCATTCGATAAACGATTTTTCTCACCACCTCCAGCATGCTCAGTTTCATCATAGAACATGCTCCAGACCCGCTTACCTGTATCAATATTTCGAATGTAGGCATAATCTACCATTTCCCCTTCGTAACTTTCTCCAATGGAATAAATTCTGACTTGTTGATCTGAATTCAAGGTAAAAATCCTTGTTTCAAGTGCATCATTTGCCATTCGAGTTAATTCAATCAGCGGGGCATGAGTGCTTTTTTCCAGAACTGTAATCATTTTTGGATTAAAGTTTTGGTCAATACCATACAAAGTGATACCCCAGTGTTCTGGTTCTTCCGGTCGAGCTAGATCCCAGCCCTGATATGAATGAGAGTCGTCACTGACATAATGCAAGCTATATTCACCCGCAGGTAAATTGATTACTTCATCAGAACGATGGTTTCTATTAGCACCACCAGCATGAGTCGAGTTAGCTAGTGTCATTTCCCATACTTTACGTTGAGTTTTATTGTCTAGTATCCAGCCGAAATCTGCCATTAGATCGCCGTTAGCTTTATTTTCACCTAGGGACATGACCCGAACTTGTATATCTTCATTTAATGTAAAATGCTGGCTTTTAAAAGCGTTGTCGCCAACTTTTTCAATCCGTGATATTTCCAGTGACTTCAATTTATCCTTTGGGTTAAATAGTGTAAAAGAAGCGTTTTTATCAGAAGTTTTGTCAATATAAACACTGATCCCCCAAGCCTCGGGATCAAATGGTGGACTGTCATTGAAATCATTGTAGTGATGACTATCATCATTGAAGTAAGTTAATACATAACGACCTTTGCTAACAAATACTTTGCCCTTGAATAGTCGATTTTTATTTGCACCTCCGGCAAGCACTGTGTTGTCGTGTGTCATTTCCCAGACAAGCTCTCCCGTATTAAAGTTTGTTAACCTAGCACCGTCAATTGCTTTATGGTGCATAAACTCTCCAATCGAATAAATAGAGAGTTTACTGTCTTGTTTTACTTCAAAACCATATTTTTTAGGGGGAGGGTGAGTGACTTTAGTCATACTGAGCAATGTAGTCATATTTGCTTTGTCAGCGAAAGGGTTGATGTGGTTGTCTGAGCCAATAACTTTGATGACCTTGGCTTTAACATCGACATAAAACTTGCCGATATCATCATGGCTGATACCTGTGTCATCAGGTATCAAAAAGGATAAACCAAAGAAGGTATAAGTCTTCACGTCGGTATCATAATGTAAGTTATAAGTCGTATAAAATACGCCATAACGTCCTTTTTGTAGCGTTATCTGGTCACTGTAGAGGGCTGAGCTTTCGTTATCTGAAACATCAAGAAGCTTGGTGTTATTTGAACGCCATACTGTTTTACGACTATCTAAATCTAGTATCCAAGCAAGAAGAACACTGTCCTGCTTAAAAGGTTTCGGGGCGATAAACTCGATACCAACAGTCTGTGATTGCTCTAGTTCAAAGTTAGTTGATTTGATGCTATTGGCATCGATATGATTAACACTTACTTTATTGGATATTTTGTCGCTAACATTTGCTAATACATTGACACTTAATATCACTGTTATGAGTATAAATATCACGCTGTGTATTCTTTGCATATATGACCACTCGAACTTGCTAGATAAAATAAATAATACCGTAGCTTAAAATAAAACTACGGATTGCTTTGGGTTTTAATGTGGAAGGTTAAATATCGAGTTTAGTAAACCAACCTTTCAACACTTTTGAGTCTTTGAATTTTTTCATCGCTAGTTTCAGCTGACTGATTGCTTCATGTTTTTGGTCTAGTTCTAATAAAGTTTCTACTAGACTATCGATAGCGTTTATTGATTCCGGAAATGCCTCATGGTTTAGTTCAAAGGCAACTAAAGCTTCTTTCTTCTTACCTACTTTTTTTAGGAAGTAGCCCAAATTATTCAGTTCTTGTTCACTGAATTCATAGTTATCAGGGGTCTTGTTCTTTGCATCAAGATAAAATTTCTTAGCTGAGGCAGCTCCTTGATTAATGAATATTGGGTATAGAGTACGGCCTATATTCGCTTTTGCGACTTGATGTTGCTCTCCGGCTAGTATTGCTGAAATTGCATCAATGCTTTCGTCAACACTATCATCAAGCCCACTGTTTGTGAGTAAAATAATCGTTTGCTCATTCTTTGGTAAATGAGCATATTGTGCTTTGAATCCTCTCCAGTGTCCTCCATGTCCTATTCTTTCACGTCCGGAAATAATAGGATCTAGGTCGAGACCAAATCCATATGGATGGCTCTTACCATTAATAAGAGTAACCGGAGTGGTTGCTTGCACCCAATTTTCGTTAGAAATAAGTTTACTTTGTTGTAATGCTATATCCCATTTATACAAATCTCCTGTGGTTGAATATATACCTCCTAAACCAGTTAAGTCGAAAAATGGAATTTGGTCATATGCTTTTCTACTGCCATCTATATTCGTTAAAAATCCGTAGATACGATTATTTAATTCACCAGCTTTTGCTGAGGATCTGATCACTGAATCATTCATCGATAAGGGGGTAAAAATATGATCTTCTAAAAATTCAGAAAAAGGCTGTTTAGATACTTTAGCGACTATGCTAGCAAGTAATACATACCCCGTATTACTGTATTTCCATTCGTGACCAGGCAGGGCGAGTACGGGGATCTTTTCTTTAGCTAATGCAGCAATAACAGTATCATTGGTAATTGCTGCTTTAACCTTACCTGCACGATATAGTCCGGTTAAATAGGCCATTACATCTGGCGCCCCAGAAGTATGGGTGAGTAAATGACGAATAGTCATGCCTTGATAAGGTAACTCTGGTAAATATTGACGAATATCAATATCTAAATCAAGCTTTCCTTGTTCTTCAAGTATGATAACTGCGATAGCCGTAAATTGCTTTGAGATTGAGCCAATATCAAATTGATCAGTGATAGACAATTGCTGATCATCTTCGTGATTAGCAAAACCTAATGCTTGGTGGTATAGAATTTTGCCTTTTTCTGCAACGATAAAACTACCGTTACATTGTTCGGCCAAGTGGCATTGCTCAAAGTAACTGTTTAGTTTTTTTATTGTGTTATCTGTGGCGGGCTGCGCATAAGACAAACTAGAAAATAAAATAGAGCTAGTAATGATAGTTTTCATAAATTTTTTTGAGATATTCATAGTAACTTCCTTTAGTTTTATATGAATATGTATATCAAAAAACACGCCAAGAAGTGAAAAGCCCTTAAAATCAATCGCTTGCCTTGTTGGTTGCGTTATGTCTATTGAGTTTTATATGACTGTTGTGTCATTTCCGAAACAAGATAAAAGGGAAGTGTTGCAATAACGCAACAAAGGGATCATCCATTTAGTGCCATCAAACCTTTTATGCTGATGCTGGAAAATATTAGATAAATATAACTGTATAATAAGTGAGCTTTAATCAGAAAGTCAGTTTTACAGGATAGTTAATCCTTTATAGTGGTGCTGCCTGGCGTAAGTAAAGCAAAGTTCGAATTATGTTTATTAAAACAATACCTCTCCCACCCGGAACGTGTAGTGAATTCTTAATATAGTTTGGTAAAGCACTCATTGCGCCAAAGGCAGTGATATTCATGATTATAACCATATATTCATCTTTATATTCTTAGCAAAATATCGAAAAATGGGAAAGATTCACAACATATTAGGAAAGCATAAAATTAAAACCAACAATTGTAGCTCAGTAAACTCGGTGCTAAACGCAAAGTCATTAGGAGAAAACGAGTTTAAATTCTTATTTTTTCCCTATTTTCCATATATTTAAGGAGGATTTTATGAAGTTAGTTATGGTTATGTTATCAGCTCTTCTTTTTAGTTGTGTTAGTTTCAAAAATAGTGCTCAAGATAAAGCCGGTAACGGATTTAAACACTGTGATTTATGTCCTGAAATGATTGTTATACCAGCAGGTGAATTTATTATGGGCAGCCCCGAAATTGAGAAAAATCGTGGGGATGATGAATCGCCGCAACGTGAAGTGATGGTATATGATGATTTTGCTGTTGGAGTTTTCGAAATAACGTTCAAACAATGGGAATTTTGCTTGAAAGATAAAGGCTGCGATCACAATCCTATTGATAATGGTTGGGGAAGGGATAATCAACCAGTAACCAATGTAAGCTGGCTCGATGCCAAGCAATATATAAAGTGGTTATCAAATAAAACGGGGAACAAATATAGATTACTAACTGAAGCAGAGTGGGAATACGTTGCTAGGGCTGGTAGTACAACTCGATTTTGGTGGGGAGATGAAACGCCCCGTGGCAAAGCCGTCTGTATAAAATGTGATCTAACCGGTGAAACCAATAGTCGAAGTAAAGCGGTTGGATCTTATTCCCCAAACCCTTTTGGTTTGTATGATTTACACGGTAATGTTTGGGAGTGGGTAGAGGATTGCTGGAGTAAAAATTACGTAGGCCATCCGGCTGATGCTAGTGCTTTTGTACCTGAAGGCCAATGTAAAAGAAGAGTTGTTCGTGGGGGGGCGTGGCCTAATGGTGGCCGTCAACTAAGATCTGCAAATCGCAGTTGGAAAGGGCCAACTCATCGTAGTACGAATGGAAAAGGCTTTCGTGTAGCGATGACACTTTAAAGCATAGAATATCTTAAATCTGGCATTAGTGAGCATAAACCTGTTAGTGGCAACATTCACTTTATGTCCTTAGAATATAGTAACTTGGTAATGCTACTATGCGCTTCAACCTCGAACTAGCGTATACAAACTGTAAACAGAGGGATTAAAATTATATTAGAGAGTAAATAGGTTCTGTTCTAAACTTAATAGTTTCAATTTTAATGGCAAACCTCCTCCATAACCTACTAAATCACCATGTTCACCAAGAATCCGGTGACATGGAATGATAATAGCAATAGAGTTGGCACCATTAGCATGAGAAATTGATTTCAATGTGTTCCCTTGATTATTATTGATCAGAGTTGAATAAGTTGCCGTTTGTGCATACGGAATATCCATAAGTGCATTCCAAATAGATTTCTCAAATTCAGTGCCAACCATAAGTAATGGAATGCTAAACACTTTTCTTTCTCCCATTAAATATTCATCAATTTGAACTTTAGTCTTATTTAATAGGTCATCCTCCTGAACGACAAATTCAGCATTAAGCATTTTTTTTAATTTATCATCTATAATAGAGCGCATTTTGCGATATTTATAGTCAAGTAAGCAAAGCTTGTTATTATATGACCCCAATATAAACTCAGCGTATTTTGTTTTATAAAATTGAATGTTTATTTGTTTTTTTGTCACTTTAAGTTTTCTTTTTCATGATTAATAAGCCAACGTTTCCTTTCCATTCCTTCACCAGAACCTGTTAATTTTCCATTTGGACTAATTACACGATGACATGGGACTATTATTGCTATTCTGTTAGATGAATTAGCTGAGACAACCGTACTTAATGCTTTAGGGGGATTTATTTTTTCAGCTTGGTCTTGGTATGATATTGTTTCACCATATCCAATATCTAGTAGGGAACTCCAAACACAGTTTTGAAAATTGGTACCCGGCATATTAAGAGCTACATCAAATGTTTTTCTTTGCCCACTAAAATATTCAGCTATTTCGACTTTAACTTGTTTAATATGATTATTTTCACCCGCGATAATTCTAGCGTTTAAGTGATTTTGTATATCAGTAAACTCTGTCTCTAATTTTTGTTTATCGACAAACTCAAGCAAACAAATACCCTCATCGTTAGCACATATAAACATAGGACCTAATGGAGTAGTCGTTCGACTGATTAAAATTACACTTTTATTAACACTATGTTTAGGTGATTTACCAACCAATTTTTTGTAGGTATAACCAAAGCCACTCAATGATTCGTAGCCAGTATCAAAAGCGGTATCGGTGGCCTGTTTTCCGCTTTTAAGCTCTAATAATGCATTATTAACTCGATACATTCTTTGAAATGTTTGAAAGGTCATCCCATAATTTTTGTTAAACCAACGGCGTACTAACTCAGGACTAATCTTATTACTCCTAAGTTGTTCGTCAGATATTTTTGATTTGGGGTTACTTCTTACCATCTTAATAGCATCTTCAACTTGTTTAGGAGCTACAGTTGCATTCTCAGTTGGTTTACATATTTTACATGGCCTATATCCTGCTTCAAGGGCATCTTTAAAGGTGGTATAGAACTCAACATTTTCAAATTTAGGTTTTCTAGCTCGACAAGTTGCTATGCAAAACACTGAAGTTGTTTTAACACCAACATAGAATATTCCAACATAGTTGGACTCTCTATCCACTAATGCTTTGTAATAGCGTGTTATTTTATTGGCGTTAGTAATTAACATATTAAAAAATAGGTTTAAAGGATTGAGTTTCTAGAATAGAGTGTAATGTATTTTTAAGGTGATTAGCCAAGTTATCAAATATAAAATTGCCCATACTAATACGTTTAACACCTAACGATTTTAATGTCTTGAAATCAGAAAGGTTAGGCATACAGAGCACATTTATGGGAAGGCTAGTACAATCGATAACCCTTGAAATATCATTACTTTTTTCGATACAAGGTACAAAAACACCGTCTGCACCTGCTGATTCATATAGCTTAATACGCTTAATAGTTTCTTCTACTGCATTATCAACCCCAAGCAAAAAAGTGTCGGTTCTAACATTGATGAATACCTCTACATTATTTCTAGCCAATATTTGTTTTATGTTAGACAGTTTTTTGGTGAATTCATTGGAATTTTGTAATACTCGTTTATTATTAACACTGCTATCTTCGATATTAATACCAACAATACCTAAACTGGCTAATGCTTTAATATTATTTGCAACGTCTTCATAATTATCGCCATACCCTGACTCTATATCAACAGTCAAAGGAAGCTTTGTGTTTTCCTTAATCCGTTTAACGATATAAATAAGCTCAGGAAAGCTCATTTGTTCACCATCTTCATACCCTAACATTGTGGCTATAGCCGCACTTGATGTACCTATAGCATTAAACCCCAACTTCTCGGCTAATTTGGCACAGGTTACATCCCAAATATTGCAAATTAATAAAGGACTATTTTGTTTGTGCAAGCGGTCAAATTTCATCTGTATCTCCTGTATATTTCGAAAAGTGAAGATACTGTAGTGCCATATTTACAACAACCGAAAACTGGACAAGTATTTTATTATTGAACGGTATATAGATTAGTTTTACTAAAAAATAGCAAACAACCACATAGCCGGAAGCGTACAATTGAGGGGGATAGTCATTTTTTTAGTGAGCAGTTATGTCAGCTAATGCATAAAGCTTATGAGTAAAAAAACTGATCTTAGTACATAAAAAAGTTATAGGGATTTATAAGTGTATTGATAATAATCTGTTAAATAAAGACAAAATATAGTTGGTTTTTATTCCCTCGTCGATTATTCTAGCCAACTGTCTTATCGCTTTCAGTAGGGCGTTAGTTGACAGAATGTTCCCATCAAATTTCAGGTGTTAAATTTTTATAATGAAAAGTAAAAGAATACATAGAATCATTGGATTACTCTTAATTTTACCCGTGATCGGCTGGACTATTACAGGAGTAATTTTCTTTATTAAACCAGGTTATCAGGCTGCATATGATCAGTTAGCCGTTAAAACTTATCCTTTAGAAAAGTCATTTGTCATTCCAGAATCTAAAGAATGGAAAGAGGTAAGGCTTTTAAAAACAATACTGGGTTATCATTTACTTGTTAAAACAGATAACGGCTTTGAGCATTTAGATCCCATTACATTTCAATCAAAAGAAATTCCGGTTGGTTTAGCGCTTAATTCTCTTTTCAATGATTCATTTTTAAATAAATCAGAGCGATACGGACATGTTATTTCTAGTGATAATTTTAACGTTATTACTAGTAAAGGTATTGAAGTATCCCTTAATTGGGATCGGTTAACACTGCGCCAAAAAGGTGAAGATACCAAGTTGATAAATACACTATATAAGATACATTATTTACAATGGACACCTTTTAAAGGTATTAATCAGTATATGGGGATCATTGGTTTAATTTTGTTAATGACATTAACAATTTTTGGTTTGAAGATGTATATATCTGGCAGGAATAAAAGTACGTCTAGCAACACGCCCTGAGGTGGATAACTAGTAAAATTAGCTATTCATTACAAACTTCACTAGTGGTGCACCACAAGGCTCTACTTGGCGTTCATTTATAGTTACTCAAAATTTCAGGAAACTTCCACCTTTTATGAGCCGCTGGTTTAGTAAGAAAGTCGTCCATTCCTGCAGAAAGGAACTTTTCTCGATCGCCTTGCATTGGCTATCATGCCTTACATTGCAACTATAAGGGCTTCTTCAAATATTTGTTCTGCAAACTAATCTCAAATTGAAATTCTCAGAACTACAGAGAAATAGTGAACCAAAGCAATACTATTGAATTAATAATGTGTATCCTTATTAAATAGACTTACTTACCAAACTAAAGAGCTTCATTATTTTCGTTGTCGTTGTCGTTGTCGTTTTCTTTATCATCGTCATCTGCCTGTTCATCATCGTCATCAATAATATCTGGAGTAATTGTGTCGACAACGTCGATAGCTCCACCAACAACCGTTGTCGTGACATCTACTGCGGTAGATACAGCACTAATTACAATACAGCCAGATAAGCTAGAAAGCACGAATAGCAGAAAAATACCTTGGGCAATTTGTTTCAATATGTTTTTTCCAAATGAATAAATATAGAACTATTTAGAATACGCTAATTGAATGGCGAATCAACCGCTGTTTTAACGCCATATTAAGTAAAAACACTTAACCGTTAATACCAATTTATAGTCTTTTTGTGCAAAGATAAGACATAATTAGTTTGTTAATTAGTTATTTTTTATCTGCTGATTTATCCATTTTGCGTAAGTAGATAATCTAACTTGGTAAGACTTCCCACCATATAAGCCATGCTTAAAGGATTTTAAGTCTCCTTCAACATAATCCCAGCTAAATAAACCAGCCAAATACTGCTTACCGTTTTTATCAATTATCAATGGCCCACCGCTATCACCAGACCCATCTATACCTTCAAGTTCAAGTGCATTATGGCCTTTATCTAATGTGATTGAGATCCAATTATCCTGAGCAATCTCAATTCTATTTGACATTGTACGAAGAATTTTTTTTCTCTTCGTTTCGAATATTGAACCACTTTCTCCATTCCCCGTGGAGCCTCTACCAAATGCAGTGATAACTTTTCCTTTTTCATCACTACCCAAATACAATGGGATTGGTTGAACATGCGATACACTTTCTGTTAATTTGATCAGGGCAATATCACTTGTGCTTTTCATAAAATCCATAAGAGGTTTAGCATCGCCTTCAAATAATGAGCTGTCAGGTTTTTTAGCGTTATCATGAACTATTACCTTTTCTATCTTGTATTTCTTCCCTTTTACGAGGATTTCTTTTCCGGTGTAATCAGAGAAAATTAAATGTGCTACTGTCACGATCCAATTTGGCTTTATCAATACTCCATGACCTTCACCTGGCATATCGATTAAATATTCTGGTACTTTTTTCGATAAGTATTTATCTTCCGCCACATCATGTTTAATCACTATAGAAAAACAAGGTAGTGAGAGGCTAACTAGCATGGTTAACAAAATTATTTTTTTCATATCTATCCATATATGTCAAAGTTGGCTTGAGTAACTAACGCCCTAATAATAGGTTAATGATAGTTGGTTAAAACAAGCGATGAAGAAGCAAATACCAACTGTTATTTGTCCTTGTTTAATGGCTTGTAATATTTTTTAACTTACTATGTAAAATGGAAAAATTGTTGTCTTGAGAATTTCTGAATATTTGGCTCTAGTTAATGCTCAGTCATGAGGAACAAATGAATTTATTTCCATTACTTTTTCTCTTGCTACGAGCTCTGTTTGAAAAGGCAGAGATGCGATGGCAATGTCGAAAATATAATTCCAAAAACCGTAATAAAATTAATAACAAACTTCATGAATAAGCCTTTATAGTTATTAATATAATTGAATGAGTCGAATTTTAAGTAATATTTATTTGTATTAGTTCCCAATATCTCAGAGCCAAGGAATACTCTAGGAGCACTATAAGGGATAGTCTGATAAAGGAGGTGACAAAGACGGTTCTTTTGGGTGACACAAGGTGACACTAACTTAAAACTCTTGTATAGCTTGCGCTTAGCAAACTATACAATAAAAAATAAGTGGTGCAGCAATGAATATACTTCAGCTTGGTGATGACTTCATCATGGTTACAGCCTACTGATGAAGTCAATTTTTAAGCAGTAACCTGTTGTTTAACGGTTACTGCTTTTATTGCTAAACCTTAATAAAGTCGCGTCGGTGCGTAATACGATACAGTATCGGTAACACGAGTAAAGTCAATAAGGTAGAAGAGATAATCCCGCCAATAACCACTGTCGCTAGTGGCCTTTGTACTTCAGCTCCGGTGCCAATATTTAATGCCATAGGAACAAAACCAAGACCTGCCACTAAAGCGGTCATTAATACAGGTCTTAATCTGATCATCGCACCATCAATAATGCCTGAAATAAGTTCTCCTCGCTCTTTACATAAATCACGAATAAAGGCGAGCATCACTAAGCCATTGAGTACCGCTATCCCCGAAAGCGCGATAAAGCCAACGCCAGCAGAAATTGACAATGGCATGCCGCGCATCCACAAAGCAATTACACCGCCCGTTAGCGCCAATGGAATACCTGAGAATATTATCAAAGCATCTTTTAGGTTACCAAAAGCTAAGACTAACAAACCTAAAATCAACGCCAAAGTTATGGGCACAATAATAGTTAGTCGCTTACTTGCTGATTCTAGCTGCTCAAAAGCGCCGCCATATTCGAGCCAATAGCCCGCAGGAATATCAACTTTATTCTGGATTTGTTGTTTGACATTTTTAACAAAGGAGCCTAAATCAGTACCACGTACATTGGTCGTTACTACGATGCGTCGTTTACCATTCTCTCGACTGATCTGATTGGGGGCTGGTGCTAAATTAAGCACAGCAACTTCAGATAAAGGCACGTATTCACCATTAGGTAAGGAGATGGGGAGCTCGCTTAATCGGTTAACATTTTGTCTTACCTGCTCGGGTAGCCTTATTACCATATTAAAACGGCGATCCCCTTCATAAATCACCCCTGCATTTTGACCGCCAACAGCGGTCGCCAATGTATTTTGCAACTGTGAAACATTCAGGCCATAACGCGCTAGCTCAAGGCGTTTAGGGTGTATTGATAACATGGGTAACCCCGTGACCTGTTCAACTTGAATATCACTAGCCCCTTCAATTCTTTCAAGCACTTCTCTGATGGCATTAGCTGATTTAAGTAATTGGTTTAGGTCATCACCAATGACCTTGATGCCAACATCGGCTCTAACTCCAGATATAAGTTCATTGAAACGCATTTCAATGGGTTGTGTTAGTTCAAAATTATTACCGGGTTGACCTGATACCGACTCAACTATTTCTGCTGCTAATTCACCATGACTTAGTCTTGGGTCTGGCCATTTGTCACGCGGTATAAGCATTACATAGGTATCGGCAATATTGGGTGGCATGGGATCATTGGCTATCTCAGGGGTACCAATTCTAGAGAAAACATTTTTAACCTGAGGAAATTGCTGTATTTTCAGCTCTAATGCCTTTTGCATTTCAATAGACTGACTAAGACTGGTGCCAGGAATACGAATCGCCTGTAGTAATAAGTCTTCTTCATTGAGTTGTGGGATAAACTCAGAGCCAAGTGTGGTCGCCAACCAAATAGAGAAAGCAACGAAAGCAGCGCAAGCGAATAAAATTATCCAACGTAATTTCATCGCTACCACTAACAAAGGTTTGTATATTGATTTAACTGCACTGATCACCGGGCTTTCTTTTTCACTGATTTTTCCGTTCATAAATAAGGCAACAGCCGCAGGTACTAAAGTTAACGACAAGACAAGTGCGGCAATTAAAGCCATTACTACAGTCGCCGCCATAGGGTGAAACATTTTCCCTTCAACTCCCGTTAAGCTAAAGAGCGGAATATACACAATGGTAATAATAAAAATACCGAATAGGCTGGGTCTAATCACTTCATTTGTTGCCGAATAAACGACTTTTAAGCGTTCTTCTCTAGTGAGAATTCCGCCTTGGAGTTTTTGTGCATTGCTTAATCGCCTAATTGAGTTTTCAACAATAATAACGGCGCCATCAACAATCAAACCAAAGTCGAGTGCGCCAAGGCTCATTAAGTTCGCTGACACGCCTGTTTTTACCATACCGGTAATGGTTGCTAACATTGCTAGCGGGATAACCGCTGCGGTAATTAATGCCGCTCGAATATTTCCTAGTAACAAAAACAACACAAGGATAACTAATAAAGCCCCTTCAACTAAATTCTTTTGCACGGTATACATGGCTTTATCAACGAGATTGGTGCGGTCGTATACTGACTCAACTTTAATTCCCTCAGGCAAAGAAACCTTTATTTGTTCAAGTT
>Ga0209395_1002406_pt1 | contig 24536 bp, 24 predicted proteins | sample GOMGulsemesocosm_3_FD_184635 | JGI IMG/M metagenome (GOLD analysis project Ga0209395, IMG submission 184635) | Methane-oxidizing microbial communities from mesocosms in the Gulf of Mexico - GOM9D Gulf of Mexico (SPAdes) (version 2) | ecosystem: Environmental > Aquatic > Marine > Cold seeps... | reverse complement strand
TTTAATACTGTTATTAAATAATGTTAATTTAATTTAATTTAAGCTAAGTGAAATTAGATCATCACCTTCGAGCACTTACCAGCAATCTTTGGGGTTTTTAACGAGGTTTTGATCTAATGTCAGATTTAGGCAATTTGTATCTTTAAGCTGACTATTAATGGCTTGGGCTTTTAAGGTGAATTGATAGCTGCCCCTTAGTGTTTGACTGTATTGATAATATTCACTTTCAGTGCTCACCGCCAAACTGGCTAAGTCTGCATAACGATTGTAACGAGTAAGATGCGTCGCTTGATATAATGCCAGGCTTGAAAGGGTAGTTATAGCGGTGTTTCGGTGACTATTGGTTATGTAGCCAGGTAGACCGATTGATGCTAAAATCCCAATAATCGCGACGACTATTAATAATTCAATAAAAGTCACTCCTCGACACTTTCTGATGCCTCTTTTTTGTATTTTTCTGTTTGATCTGTTTGATCTGTTAGACATTTTAGTCCCTTCAACTGTGTACTCTAATATAAGCTGCGCCGCTAGCTCTAATTGTATATATTTTTTTTGTTGTTCGTATATATAGCCATGTTATCCACTTCATTTCGAAATATGTATTTGCTTTAAATTAGATATGGATAGGTACTTTGGGCTAAATTTGATCAGGGTTGTGATGTTGCCAATGATTCAATCGACGAAAATGAGCCCATAAGAAGTGTTGAAATCAATAATACGGTGGAGATTTTATCTTCTAGTGCTTAAATTTGTATTTAGCAGTTGTGTCTTTCGACATTATGGTAGATCATTGCCGACTATTTTTATTCAATTTTACTGTTTGAGGTAAAGAATGAGTCAGGCCGAAGCACGCCCAACTAACTTTATTCGCCAAATCATTGACGAAGATTTAAATTCCGGCAAACACACTAATGTGCATACGCGTTTTCCACCAGAGCCGAATGGCTACTTGCATATTGGTCATGCCAAATCTATTTGTTTAAACTTTGGCATTGCTGACGATTACCAGGGACAGTGTAATTTACGTTTCGATGATACCAACCCTGAAAAAGAAGATATCGATTACGTTAATTCTATTCAGGAAGATGTTAAATGGCTAGGTTTTGAATGGGATGGCGAAGTACGCTACTCATCTAACTATTTTGATAAGCTATTTGAATATGCAGTGGAACTTATTCAAGCGGGTAAAGCTTATGTTTGTTTCTTAAACTCAGAAGATACGCGTGAATATCGTGGCACGTTAAACAAGCCTGGTAAAAACAGCCCATTCCGTGAAACTTCTATCGCAGAAAACTTAGCGCTATTTAATAAAATGCGTGATGGTGGCTTTGCCGATGGTGAGTGTAGCTTACGTGCTAAAATTGATATGACGTCATCATTTATGTGTATGCGCGATCCGGTTATTTACCGTATTAAGCGTGCACATCATCACCAAACTGGTGATAAATGGTGTATTTATCCAATGTATGACTTCACGCACTGTATCTCTGATGCGATTGAAGGTATTTCGCATTCACTGTGTACGCTCGAATTTCAAGACAATCGTCGTGTTTACGATTGGGTATTAGATAATATTTCAATTGACTGCCGCCCACGTCAATATGAATTTTCTCGATTAAATCTTGAATATACTATGATGTCTAAGCGTAAGTTGCTGGCATTAGTAGAAGAAAATCATGTTTCTGGTTGGGATGATCCACGTATGCCTACTATTTCAGGTTTACGTCGCCGTGGTTATACTGCTGGTTCTATACGTGAATTTAGTCAACGCATTGGTGTAACTAAACAGATCAATACCATTGAAATGGGCATGCTTGAAGCGTGTATTCGTGAAGATTTAGAGAATTCAGCACCACGAGCAATGGCAGTACTCAATCCGGTTAAGTTAGTTATCACTAACTATCCAGAGAGTGAAACTGAACAACTGATTGCACCAGCGCACCCTAAGCTCGAAATGGGTAGCCGCACTTTACCATTTGGTCGCGAATTGTTTATCGATCAAGATGACTTCCGTGAAGAAGCCAATAAGAAGTTTAAACGCTTAGTATTAGGTAAAGAAGTACGTTTACGTAATGCTTATGTGGTCAAAGCTGAAGACGTGATCAAAGATGAAGCGGGTAACGTGACTGAAATTCATTGTACTTATGACGATGAAACGTTAGGTAAAAACCCAGCTGATGGTCGCAAAGTGAAAGGTGTTATTCACTGGGTTTCTGCTGAACATGCAGTGAATGCTGAAGTTCGCATTTATGACCGTTTGTTTAAAGTTGAAAATCCAGCTAGCGTTGAAACACTAGAAGAAGGCCTTAACGAAAACTCATTAGTGACAATTACTAATGCGAAAGTTGAGCCGGGACTAGCTACTGCTGAAGCTGAAAAAGCGTATCAGTTTGAGCGTGAAGGTTACTTTTGTGCGGATAGCAAAGATTCAACAGCAGAGAAGTTAGTATTTAATCGTACTGTATCTTTACGTGATTCTTGGGCTGGTTAATTAGTTATTAATTTATTCAAGATGTTAAAAAGGAGCCAATTGGCTCCTTTTTTATTACTATTTTTTATTGTAACTTCTCGTTAGAGTATCACTAAAAGATCAATAGAATTACTTATGATCGCATTTACCCGTTAAAGAACGGCCATATAAATATAAGCTATGTGCTTGTAGTGACATATTGTTAGTTTGAGCTATTTCTTTTTGACGAGTTTCGATAATGTCATCATGAAACTCAACAACATGCCCACAATCTAAACAAACAAGATGATCGTGATGATTTTGAGTTGCCAGTTCAAATACCGATTTACCACCCTCAAAATAATGGCGAGTCACAATACCAGCGTCATCGAATTGGTTTAAAACACGATAAACAGTTGCTAAGCCGATCTCTTCACCTTTTTCAAGTAACATCTTATAGAGATCTTCAGCACTAGTATGTTGACTGCTAGGAAGCTGTAATAATTCTAATACTTTGATTCTTGGCAGGGTGATTTTTAATCCTGCTTTTTTTAATGCGGTTTTTCTATCAGTCATAATTTACTCGTTTTAAATAGATAAGAGTATTATTTATTTCACACTATTATATGACGAGACGCAAAAACAATAAACCTTCAATTTGTTAAAGCAGGATTTAAAATAGAAAATTTTAATGTTAATGTGAGCCTGTTTTTAGTTCTGGTTAGGATTATGGGTAAATGCAAAAGTTATTTAAGTATTCTGGTGTTGTAAAGTCCGGACTAAATATGTGGCCACCGTTTCGTGGCGCAGGCATTCGAATAGATGAATTATCTAAAGATTACTCGCATTGCAAAGTGTCATTAAAGTTTCGTTGGTGGAATAAAAATGCCAATCGCACCCAATTTGGTGGCAGCATGTTCTCTATGACTGACCCTATTTACCCGCTGATGTTCATGGGAATTTTAGGTAAAGAGTACGTGGTATGGGATAAATCGGCGGAGATAGAATATGTATCACCTGGTAAAAAGAGCTTACATGCAGAATTTAAACTATCAGCTGAACAAGTTGATAGCATAAAAGCCGCGACTGAAAGTGGCGATAAAGTATTACCGGAGTTTGTTGTTTCAATTAAGGATATTCGAGGTAAGGAAGTAGCTAAAATTAAGCGCACACTTTATATCCGTAAGAAAAAGCAGTATTGCCACTAAGAAATAGGCGATAAATATAAATTTAGGTAAAAAATAACCCACTGAATGTGGGTTATTTTATTGTAACTCTGTCTCGAATTATACGGCATCAAAGTTACAGCTCTAAATTACAGAGCTTAACTAGTCTTCTAATTCAGCTAGGCACATTTCACTGTGGATTTGTTTAACCCAAGTTTCAACACGCGCTGAAGTTAATTCAGGCTGACGGTCTTCATCAATACCTAAACCAACAAAGTGGTTTTCATCAGTTAATGCTTTTGATGCTTCAAAATCATAGCTTTCAGTCGGCCATTCACCGATTAATGTGCCACCTTTCGCTTCAACAACGTCACGTAATGTGCCCATTGCATCAAGGAAATATTCAGCATAATCTTCTTGATCACCACAACCAAAAATAGCCACAAGTTTGTCAGAGAAATCGATGTCTTCTAGTGTTGGCATGAAATCATCCCAATCACACTGAGATTCGCCGTAATACCAAGTTGGGATACCTAGGATTAACAGGCTGAATTCATCGATATCAGCTTTAGTTGATTTGGCGATATCTTTAACATCGACAAGTTTTTTACCCAGTTGTTTCTGGATCATTTTAGCAACTACTTCAGTGTTACCAGTGTCACTACCAAAAAATAAGCCTACGCTAGCCATTCTTAAATTATCCTAATAGTTTTAATTTAAACTTATAGTGCAACATGAGTTTGCAACAGGCGTTGAACATACTCGTTGCGTGTCATATTTGCATTTTTTGCTTTCATATTTAAGGTATCGAATAAGTCTTTTTCGACTTTTAATTCAATACGCTTTAATCCGTTTGCTTTATCTCTACTAAGCTGTTTGCGCTTGTTGAGTTTTAGCTGCTCTTTGCGAGAAAGAAGGTTAGTCTTAGGTCTGCCTGGACGTTTCTCTTCCGCAAAAAGGTCGAATGTGGTTCTGTCAGAACTTTCCTTCGCCACGATCTTTTCGCCATTTTTTTTCTGTAAACTAAATTTGTGTTTCCCAGACGGTAATAAGTATTTCTTTAAATACGAATCCAGCCATACCAAAACATAATACAAACCATACTGCAAGACGTCCAAATTTTGGGACATTGCCTTTTTTTAAGACATCTTGAATTGCCATGCCGATAAAGAAAAATAGCGCGACGAAAAATAGTTTAATGCCAACAGTTTCGATTAAGTCAATGTATTCATATAGCATAAAAATTATTACCCCATCTACAACCGCGTAAATATACCATATCGTTGTTAATGACTAAATAAAAAGTCACTGATTATTTTATTAAATGCAGAGGGTTTTTCAGCATGTAACCAATGTCCAGTACCTTGGATCATTTTTGCTTTGGCATTAGGAAACAATTGTTTGATCTTAGCTTGATGATCTTTGGTTATATAATCAGAGTTCATGCCTTTGATAAACAAGACTGGTTTTTCATAACTCGCCGCTGTTTCTGGCCAATCTGATATCTCTGGATATTGTTGAATGATTGTATCTAGATTGTAATGAAAATCATATTGACCTTGGTCATTTTTATACAAACCTTTTAATAAAAATTGCTGTACTCCGACTTCGAGAACATATTTTTGCAGTTGTTCAAGCGCTTCAGTACGCGATTCTGTATTGATCAAGTCTATATTTTTTAGACCTTTAAATACATTTTCGTGACGTGGTGGATAGGCGGCTGGTGCGATATCAGCAATCGCGATACGCAGAATACGCTCTGGTGCAAGGAGTGCACAACGCATTGCAACTTTACCACCCATAGAGTGTCCGACTATGCTGACTTCAGGGATCTTTAAGTGATCCATTAATACAATAATATCATTTGCCATATCATCATAATGCATACTATCATGGCGTTCAGAAAGACCATGGTTACGAAGATCAACAGCAATAACTTGATGATCTGCTTTTAAATGTTTGGTTAGCATACCTAAATTAGTCGCACTGCCAAATAAACCATGGATGACGATCACTGGATCGCCGTGACCGTATATTTTGTAATTAAGTAACATTTTATGATTAAGTGACATCGTTCTCTCCAATAATGGCTGGATTCTACCGTAATTTAACTAGCTTTGTCCTGTTAGGATCGTTGATTAATCCATCATCGGATCAATATTTATGGTTTTAGGCGTAGAGAGAAGTTCATTCACAGGGTATAATTGCCCTAAATTTATAAGCAAGGATTTACCAGTCAAATATGAAGACTATTGAGCTTGAAGACGATCTATATCGCTATATTGCGAGTCAAACGCAAGATATTGGTGAAAGTGCATCCGATATTTTACGTCGTTTATTGGCCTTACCAACAGAGCACGCTACCGCTAATAAAAATGCAGTCAGTGTAGAAGATTCATCTTCCTTGTTGGAACGTGCAACTGAACAAAATAGAGTTGAATCTCAAGTTGTAGTTAGCAGCCCATCTTCGGTGATTGAAACTAACCCTGCGGTTGTTGTTGATCTGACTCCTATTGTTACTAACCTTCCTGCTAGTATTGATAAGCTTATAAAAGATAAAGAATTTAAAAATATTTCTGTGTCAGTGACTAAATTTATTCAGATACTGTCTGTGTTATATGCTGAGCATCCAACTGAATTTCAAGCAGCAACAGAGATAAAAGGCCGTAAACGCATTTATTTTGCTAAATCAGAAAAAGCATTATTAAGCGCTGGTAGCACAACTAAACCGCGTAAAATTGAACATACGCCGTTCTGGGTTATTACTAATACCAATACTGGTCGTAAGCGCAATATGATCACGCAATTGATGGCGGAAATGGGTTATCCTCATTCGCTTATTGATGCCGTAAGTCAATCTATATAATCGAATAACTGTAGTTACAGTTACTTTAAATAGGGCGTTTAATAACAATAAATTTGTTGTTAAGTGCCTTTTTTTTGTGTTTTCTAAGGCTTCTCGTGTTACTGCAACATACTCCTGTTCAAGCTATACAGTTTCAAAACCAGCAAGTCTTTATTAAACGAGACGATCTACTCGATCCTGCGTTTAGTGGTAATAAAGCGCGTAAGTTTTATTACTTTTTGCAAGCTGATCTAAGTCAATGTTCGTCATTGATTGGTCACGGTTCTGCGCAAGCGAACTCACTATATTCATTATCTGTATTAGCTAAGTTACAACAATGCAGATTAGATTATTATGTTGATCATTTACCGACTTTTTTGCAGCAAAATCCTCAAGGTAACTATCGCGCGGCGTTGGCTAATGGAGCCAATATTATTGTTAACCCTGACTCACAATTAACTGCGGTGGAATACATTGAAACGCAAGTATTACCATTGGACCCACAAGCGGTATTTGTACCTGAAGGTGGTCGATGTAGTTACGCTGAAACAGGAGTTAAACTGTTAGCCAATGAGATCATTGAATGGGCTACAGAACAGGGCTTTGCAGATATACGCGTTGTATTACCTGCTGGTACGGGAACGACTGCATTATTTTTACAAAAGAACTTACCGTTCGAAGTACAGACTTGCGCTTGTGTTGGCGGAGATGATTATTTAAAAAAGCAGTTTTTTGAATTGTCTGTAGATGAAAATCATCATCCAAGTATCTTAACCACTGAAAAAAAATATCATTTTGGTAAATTGTACCTCGAGTTTTATCAAGTTTGGCTAGAGCTACAGACGCAAACCAATATTGAGTTTGAATTGCTTTACGATCCGCTTGCTTGGTTATGCTTACAAAGCCAATGGCAAGAGGCTGATATTGACCCAAGACCTATTTTGTATATACACCAAGGAGGACTACAGGGTAATGAAACTATGCTCCCTCGTTATCAACGTAAGTTGGCACTTAACAATAATACGAAGAAGTAAGCGGTAGTTATAAATAGTCATTGTCGTTAAATTTAGTCATTAAAACGGGCGTAGATAAAAGCAATAATCTCATCCATATTTTTATGCTTGGTATTTATAAAATAGCAGCGTACAATCCTCTGCTATTTTTTAATAATCATTATCATTTAAAGAGACAAGCTAATGACATTCAAAATCCATGACAAACAAACTGCAGAAGCTGTTGAAAAATCACCTGAAGCTCGTTTTAACTATTTCATTTTCCGTGTGGTCAAATCGGAAGAAATTTGGACTTTAGCGGATGAAAATGGTTTTGTAATTAGCGAAGTCGATGGCGAGCGCAGTATCCCTGTTTGGCCACATGTTGAATTCGCGCAAGAGTGGATCAAAGGCGACTGGGAAAAATGCCAACCATTGAAAATTGAAATGGCGGCATGGCGTAACAACTGGTTACCTGGTTTGGCTGCTGATGGTGTGGTTATTTCAGTATTTCCAAAATCAGATCAAGACGTTGTGGTTGTTGATAGCGAAGAAATGCTGGAATCAATGAAAGACGAATACGAAGCACAGAAGTAACCATTTAATTAACCCGAACTCGGCTTTAGGATATTAGATCGTTTTAAGCAACAGCGCTGCTTATCCCGAGTGAGGTTAGTTACTGTTTATTTAAATTATCGATAAAAATAAAGGATATTATTTACATGCAACTTTTTGTTAAAGACCTGACGGTGATTGATTCTTCAGTCCTAGATTATAACCGTGGTATTATTGGTCAAAGTTGGCTGGTTGATATTATTTTACACGGTGACTTAAATGAGCAAAACATGGTGCTTGATTTTGGTATTGTAAAAAAATTGATTAAATCGACTGTCGATGAGTTGGTTGATCACAAGCTAATTGTGCCAGCGCATGCTAAATTTTGCGACATCATGAGTGACGGTTCGTTTACTTACGTTGATGGCTGGCGTGAAGGTGAAAACTCAGTGCATTTAGCTTGTCCTGATCAAGCATTTGCTTTGATCCCTACAACTGAAATTACGCTGGCTAGTTTGGAAGAATACTTAACCGAGCAGTTAATGATCCGCTTACCAAACAACATTAAAAAGCTCGATGTAAAATTACGTGCAGAAAAGATTGATGGCGCAGATTATTGTTATAGCCATGGTTTACGCCAACATTTAGGTAACTGTCAACGAATAGCTCACGGTCATCGTTCTACCATCGAAATTTTACGTGATAATAAACGTGATACTGAATTAGAGCTGCGTTGGGCCAAACGTTGGCAAGATATTTATTTAGCTGAACAATGTGACCAAGTTTCAGTCGCAGAAATGACCTTATCAAAAGCGGCGATGCAAGCATTAACACCGCAACATTACTGTTTTAAATATCAAGCGCCACAAGGTGAATTTCAAATCGCGATCAACAGCTCGATTGTGGAAATTTTACCGTATGAAACTACGGTAGAAAATATTGCTCAGTATATTGCCAATACACTAGCTAACGACGAGCAAGCACCTTTAACTGTGTATGCTTATGAAGGTGTTGGTAAAGGTGCGATTGCATCAGCATAGTCTGACGTTAAGTTTATATTGAAAGCCCTTACTGATTCATCAGTAAGGACTTTTTTATTTAAATAACGGCAAGTCGTTCATATTGATTAACCGAGGCATGATTAACGGAGATGGCTTCTGTTTGAGTATAAATAGACTTTAGTGATCAATATCTTAAGTAGGTTTAGCTATCACCTAAGACTGAGTTTATTTATAAATCTATATTTAGACGTTAGAACACCGATTTTTAAAATACTTATGATAAAATATCAAAAATATTTTAGTCGTATTTATCAATAACCTTAATGAAAAATAGTAGAGGGCAACATTTGTGAATTTTAACTCATTGAGCATTAAGAAAAAGCTTATTATAGCCATGATATTTGCGGTACTAGCCGCTACCGTGCTCGTTGGTCTCGTTAGCCAAAATTTAGCTAAAAACGTTATTGAAGATCGACTTAAGTCTTCAGAATTACCTGCCAAATTACAACAAATTCGTAATCATGTTGATAAAGAAATTGGTTCAATTCAACAAGCTGCGGTTCAAGTTGCCAGCAATCGTTTTTTATTAGAATTTTTAGAACAAGAAGATACGGCAACTGAAGCGACAGTTGTGCAAATCTTAAATGACGTGAAAGCGCAATACGGCTTACTCGATGCATCATTTTCCAATCGTGACAGTGGTCGTTATTGGAACCAAAATGGTTTTTTACGCGAACTGAACCGTGAACAAGATAGCTGGTTCTTTAATTTCACCCAAAGCTCACAAGCGCAATCAGTGAGTATCTTTACTGAAGCAAATGGTGATACTAAATTATTCGTAAATTATCAGCAGTTAAACGGCATAGGTATGTCTAGTTTATCCAAATCACTAGACGATATGGTGAAGTTTATTGACCAGTTTAAATTAGAGCAGACTGGTTTTGTATTCTTAACTGATTCTTCAGGTACAGTGCGCTTGCACAATGACAATAGCTTGATTGGTAATAAGGACCTATCTGCACTTTATGGCTCAGCAGCAAATTCAGCACTGTTAAATAAGCAAACTTTTAGCTTACAAGAAGTTGAAGTAAACGGTGAAGATGTATTAGTAGCAAGTAGTTATATTGCTTCAATGGATTGGTATGTGATCGCTGAACTGCCAAAGATTGAAGCGTTTGCAACCCTGAATGAAGCTAATCAACAGATCGTATTATGGACAGCCGCCATTGCAATTATATTTGCGTTTATCGCTATCTGGTTAGGGCGTAGCATTACTCAACCGATCGAAAATATTGCAAATAAATTTAAAGAGCTTGGCGCAGGTGATGGCGACTTACGTCAACGCATTAGCGTTGATGGTAATGATGAGTTAGCACAATTGGCGATTGGTTTTAATAATTTCATTCATAAGATCCATGAATCGATGATGGAAGTTGCAGCGACAGGTGAAGCTCTACAAAAAGCGGCTGGCGCTGTGGAGATACAAGCTAAATCGACCTTAGATAATAGTCATCATCAAAAAGACCAAACATTATTGGTGGTAACAGCGATTAATGAAATGGGTGCGACGGTTAATGAGATCGCCAGTAATGCTGCTCATGCCGCTAAAGAAGCACATGTGGCTGAAACGGAAACTCAGTCTGGTCAAGACGTGGTTGGCAAAGCAGATGCTATCATTAACCAGTTAGCGAGTGACATGACTGAAGTAAGTCGAGTCATTGAATCTCTCGCTAATAATACCCAAGCCATCGGTAGTATTTTGGATGTAATAGGTGGCATTTCAGAGCAAACTAATTTACTAGCATTGAATGCAGCCATCGAAGCGGCGCGAGCTGGTGAACAAGGTCGTGGTTTTGCGGTTGTTGCTGATGAAGTTCGTAATCTAGCGAGTCGTACTGCAGCGTCGACGAATGAAATTCAATCTATGATTAATAATTTGCAAACAGAAGCTTCGGAAGCTGTAGAGGCTATGAAGCAAAGTAATGAGTTAACAGTGCAGGGAACTCAAGCAACCAATACCACTGCTGATTCATTAGTTTCTATTGGTGGCTTAGTTGGTCAAATTTCAGATTTAAATACTCAAATTGCAACTGCAACAGAAGAACAATCTTGTGTAGTTAATGAAATTAACCAAAACATTGTTGAAATTAATGACTCTACACAATCGAGCGCAGATACAGCGGCTGACTTGGCCGAATCAAGCCAGTCATTACGTGAGCTATCGACTCGACTGGGTAATATGGTGAGCGTATTTAAACTTTAATCTTGATATTTTCAATTGAAGTATTAAGTTTATAATTTTTAGGTATGATAGAAGCAGATCGCTAGATAATAGTTATCTGCTTTTTTATTATTGTCTGTTTTATTTTCTTATATTTAAATCAATAAGGTGTCTCATGGCTGAAGAAACGATTTTCCGTAAAATTATTGATAAAGAAATCCCTGCGGATATTTTATATCAAGATGATCTCGTGACTGCATTTCGAGATATCAATGCTCAAGCGCCGACTCATGTATTGATTATCCCTAATAAACTGATCCCAACGACTAATGACGTTACTGAAGCTGATGAACTGGCGTTAGGACGTTTATTTACTGTCGCGAGAAAGTTAGCAGTGCAAGAGGGCATTGCTGAAGATGGTTATCGTCTTATTGTTAATTGCAATAAAAATGGTGGCCAGGAAGTTTACCATTTGCATATGCACCTTGTTGGTGGTCATGCTTTAGGGCGTATGCTGCAGCATAAGTAGCTGTTCTATGGTCGAAATAAATAATTTTTATAACTAGATAAATAGACTTGCGGGTTGATTGGGAAATGACGAAATATTAATGACTTCTGAACAACCTGCATTTTTACATCAGTACTTCTCTGAAGCGTTTCAATTACGCTCTATCAGTGGCGGCCTCAGTAATCAGAATTACCATCTGCAGTTATTACCCCAACAAGCAATCCAGCTTCAATGTGACTATTTCGTGCGTGAATTTGGCCAGCATTACCAGTGTTTTGGCAACGATGCTCAGCGGGAGATGTTACTCCAATCTCAAGCCGCGAAGCTAGGGCTCGCTCCACAAGTACAGTACTTTTGCAATCAAGGCATGGTGACTGATTGGGTGTCGGGTCGACACTTATCGACAGATGAATGGAAAGAACCTGATAATCAGCGAACTTTAGCAAAAAGATTAGGTCAATTACATAGCCAGAATGTCAGTGAATATGAATTAGACCTTAAACAACGCCTTACACATTACTTTGATATTATTGAGCCAGCGTTTAAAACCATAAGGCTACGAAAACAACTAGAGTATTGTTATGACATTATCGAAAATAAACTGGCTAAGCAGCGGCAAGGATTCTGTCATCATGATCTTAATCCACTGAATCTGATGATGAGTGATGATCATGATTTGCGCCTACTAGACTGGGAGTTTGCCGCACAAGGACATTGTGATTTTGATTTAGCCACACTATTGCAAACCATGCCTTGGTCTGAAGCTGATATTGAATCTTTTTTACTGTGTTACAACCAAGCGATGACGAGACTGAATGCTAAACATGTTGCTGTAGTAGCTAAACAATTGCAGTATATGTTGGTAATTGTGGAAATGATGACCTTATTATGGGCGATTATTATGCATCAGTCACAACCTACTGCTGGTTACCTCCCAATATGGCAAGATGCTGCTCGTGCACTGTCGTTACAGCTAGATAAGATAGCTAAACTTTAGGTTACAGCATTGAATATAGTATTTGATATGCATTTAAATTAAGGAGTTTTTGTGGGACCAATTGTCGTAGATATTGCTGGATACGAGTTAACGCAAGAAGATAAAGAGATCCTTGCTCATCCACTTACAGGCGGATTGATCTTATTCTCAAGAAACTACCATGATCATGCGCAGTTACACGCCTTAATTAAAGCTATTCGTCAAGCAGCTGGAAAACCACTACTGATTGCAGTCGATCATGAAGGCGGGCGAGTGCAGCGTTTTCGTGAAAACTTCAGCGCTATACCTGCAATGGGAAAAATTGCTGATTATTATGAAAATGATAAATCAGCAGCAGCGATCTTTGCAAAGTCTTGTGGTTGGTTACTTGCCGCTGAATTATTAGCGTTTGATATTGATTTAAGTTTTGCGCCAGTATTAGATTTAGAACGCGGCAGCCAAGTGATAGGCGACCGTTCATTTCATCGTGACTCAGAATGGGTGATCCCGCTAGCAAGTGGTTTATGCAATGGTATGCATGACGCAGGCATGAAAACTACGGGTAAGCATTTCCCCGGTCATGGCAGCGTTTTTGCTGATTCACATATTGATCTTCCTGTTGATTTGCGATCATTACATGATATAAAACAAACTGATTTACTGCCTTTTGCAGAGTTAATTAAGCAGTCACATTTAGATGCTATCATGCCTGCACATGTGATCTATGAGAACATAGATCCGCAAGCGGCAGGTTTTTCACAGTACTGGCTACAAAAAATATTGAAAACTGAGCTAGGATTTAAAGGTAGCATTTTTTCTGATGATCTTTCTATGCATGGTGCCAGCGTTGCGGGTAATTATCTTGAACGCGCTCTGCAAGCTCGATGGGCTGGTTGTGATTTACTATTAGCTTGTAACGATAGAAAAGCGGTAGAAACATTACTTGATGGTTTCGATAATAACTTAGCAACACCGCAAGAACATTTACTTCATCATACTCGATTTACGCTGGCTGAATTACAGATGACAGACAAATGGCAGCAAGTCAGTAAATCGATTGAGCAATTCAATTGTCAGTTTATGTAAAAATTGACGCAATGATAATGCGCTTATAGGCTATTTTAGCCCTTATGTAGCTTGGTTTTTAGAGTTTTTCTAATAAAATTAGATATAGCATGGCTTTCATTATTTGGTCATATTTGTAGCAGAATATGATGAAAGCAGACCAGATACAGTGAAAAAATAAGTAAGAATAACGACATAATTTTATATTAGGGAACATCATGAAAAGAGCAGTTATAACAGGTATCGGTATTGTATCAAGTATCGGTAACAACAAAGCAGAAGTATGTGAATCACTAAAAGCAGGTAACAGCGGTATCGAATTCGAACCGAGTTTTGCTGAAAATAATTTACGTAGCCAAGTTTGCGGTACTGTGAATCTTGATCCTAAAGAAGTTATTGACCGTAAAGCAATGCGCTTTATGGGTGATGCAGCTGCATTTAGCTACATTGCAATGCAAGAAGCTATTGATGATGCTGGTCTTGAAGAACAACATGTTTCTAACGTACGTACAGGTCTAATTGCAGGCTCTGGCGGCGCTTCTTCTAAAAATGTTGTTGAATCTGTAGACATAGCTCGTACTAAAGGCGTAAAACGTGTCGGTCCCTATATGGTAACGCGTACTATGTCGAGTACGATCTCTGCTTGTCTTGCTACACCATTCAAAATTAAAGGCCCAAGCTACTCAATTACTTCAGCTTGTGCAACCAGTGCACACTGTATTGGTCACGCGGTAGAACAAATTCAACTTGGTAAACAAGATGTAGTATTCGCTGGTGGCGGTGAAGAACTGCATTGGACTCTTGCATTAGAATTTGATGCGATGGGTGCTTTATCAACTAAATATAACGAAACGCCTGAACTTGCTTCACGTACTTACGATGCAAACCGTGACGGTTTTGTGATCTCAGGTGGTGGCGGTATGGTTGTTGTTGAAGAACTTGAGCATGCTCTTGCTCGTGGCGCAAAAATCTATGCTGAAATCACTGGTTACGGTGCAACTTCTGATGGCTACGACATGGTTGCACCATCAGGCGAAGGCGCTGCACGTTGTATGGAACAAGCAATGTCGACAGTGGACGGTGAAATTGATTACCTAAATACGCACGGTACTTCAACACCTGTTGGCGATACGAAAGAGCTAGAAGCTATTCAAAAAGTATTTGGCCACAAATCACCTAAAATCAGTGCAACTAAAGCGTTAACAGGTCACGCACTCGGTGCAGCTGGTGTACATGAAGCGATTTACTCGCTAATCATGATGGAAAATAACTTCATCGCAGCAAGTGCCAACATTCAAGACTTAGATGAAAAAGCCCAAGGCTTAGACATCATTTCTGGTCAAGCTGTTGAAGCTGAGTTAACTAACGTAATGTCAAATAGCTTCGGCTTTGGCGGCACGAACTCAACGCTAGTTTTCAGTAAATTTAAGAAATAATATAAATTTACTGAATTACAGGTAAGAAGAAATACAATTCATCAGTATTCCTTAAGTCTTATAAAGCTAGGTTGAGTTAAGCCCATTTATCTATTAATTGATAAATGGGCTTTTTTTTTGTTTCGCTAACGCGCAAAATAACCCTATTTACAATCAAGAGTGACTGCAATGAAGATAGTTGTTGATGAAAACATGCCTTATGCACAAGCGTTATTTTCGCAGTTTGGTGAAGTTGTGCCTTTATCGGGTCGTACTATTTCAGCCGTAGATTTAGTCGATGTGGATGCCTTGATGGTGCGCTCAGTAACGCAAGTAAACGCAACGCTACTGGCACAAGCGAATAAACTGAAATTTGTCGGTACAGCAACCATAGGCACTGATCACCTCGACCATGCTTTATTGACTGAGCGCGATATTCATTTTACTAACGCGCCTGGTTGCAATGCTGTCTCGGTGGGGGACTATGTCTGCAGCGCATTATTGGTTGTTGCTGAACAGCAAGGGTTCTTATTAAAAGATAAAACTGTTGCTGTAATCGGTGTTGGTAATACTGGTAAGCAAACCGTAAGCCGTTTAGCGGCGTTAGGTGCTGAAGTGATATTATGCGACCCTCCGCGTGCAGCTAAAGAAGGGCAGGCTGGTTTTGTTAGCTTAGAACAAGCACTCCAGTCCGATATTATTTGTCTGCATGTTCCACTGATTAAAGCGGGTGCTAATCAGACAAAACACCTCTTAAATGCCGAGTTATTGAAACACATCAAACAAGATGCGATCTTGGTTAATAGTGGTCGCGGCGATGTGATAGATAATCAAGCCTTGTTAGCGCTAAAACAAGCGGGTCATAAAATGACGTTAGTTTTGGATGTGTGGGAAAATGAACCAACACCATTACTGGATCTAATTCCTTATGTAACGATTGCGACACCGCACATTGCCGGTTACAGCTTAGAGGGCAAAGCGCGTGGCAGTGAAATGATTTACCAAGCTTATTGTCAGTTTATCGACCAAAAAATAATGCGTAATCTTACGGATATGTTGCCGGTACCCGCAATTAGTGATATCACAATAAATCAATATACAGACCAAGCATTGACTAAATCATTGGTACATTTGGTTTATGATGTGCGCCGTGATGACGTAATATTTAGACAAAACATAATGAAACCGGGGAGTTTTGATGAAATGCGCAAAAATTATCAAGAAAGAAGGGAATTTTCTTCGCTGACACTAGTCAACAACGCGCATTATGGGGTAGAGTCGTTGTATCAACTTGGGTTTACCAAAAATTAATTAGGAGTCGTTGATGAGTCAACTATATGATGTTGCAGTATTAGGTGCAACAGGTGCCGTAGGGCAAATGATGTTGGAAATTTTACAGGAACGTAAATTTCCAATCGGTACTATTTATCCACTCGCAAGCAGCCGTAGTGCTGGTGGTACTATTACCTTTAACGGTAAACAAGTTGAAGTTTTGGACGTTGAATCATTCGATTGGACGCAAGTTCAGATAGGTTTATTTTCTGCTGGTGGTTCGGTTTCTGAAATTTGGGCGCCAGCTGCAGCTGAAGCGGGTGTTGTGGTTATCGATAATACGTCACATTTCCGTTACGATGATGATATTCCATTGGTTATTCCAGAAGTAAATCCAGAAGCATTGGAGCATTTTCGCAATCGCAACATCATTGCTAACCCAAACTGCTCAACTATCCAAATGTTAGTCGCGTTAAAACCGATTTATGACGAAGTCGGTGTTACGCGTATTAACGTATCTACTTACCAGGCTGTATCAGGTTCTGGTAAGAACGGCATTGATGAACTAGCTGGTCAAACAGCAAACTTACTGAATGCTCGCCCAATTGAAACGAAAGCATATCCAAAGCAAATTGCTTTCAACGTGATCCCACAGATTGATGTGTTTACTGAAAATGGCTATACCAAAGAAGAAATGAAGATGGTATGGGAAACACAAAAAATCTTGAATGACGAAACGGTACTCGTAAATCCTACTGCCGTACGGGTCCCTGTATTCTATGGTCATTCTGAGTCTATTCATTTAGAAACTCGTTCACCGATCAGCGCTGATGAAGTACGCGGTTTAATGCGTCATGCTCCAGGTGTAACACTGATTGAAGATGAAGAAGACTACCCAACACCAGTTTCAGATTCTGCGGGTCATGATGATGTATTTGTTGGGCGTGTTCGTGAAGATATTTCGCACATGAGCGGCATCAATATGTGGGTTGTTGGCGATAACATCCGTAAAGGTGCTGCGACTAATAGCGTACAAATTGCAGAATTATTGATTGAGCGATATCTTTGATTTGCATTAGCTTGATCTACTAATAAGATTAGCTATTGAACATACGTAATAACTGGCCGTCATAAGTACGGCCAGTTCTAGTTCTAGTCATGATGACCTTGTAGTTTTAAGGTAATAGTGACAATAATTGACATTTAAAAGATAACAGCTTGTCTATTTCCTAGTCACTTCTTTCTTCCCCATAAATATATGCCTGTTATGTCTCCCAATTTATAGATTTTTACTGTTGATATCCGGTATTTGCTAGATTGAGACTGGCCGCTAGTTTATATTGGAAAGAAAAATGCATGGTACTATTTTAATCGGCAGTATATTCACAAGTAATGTCCTCGTAAATTGTATTTTATACATTAGTGAATGCTAAGTTTTAGAAAGAAGGATTGGTAATGTTCGCAGAATTTTTCAAATCAAAATGGCTTGTAATCGCCTTGTTCTTGCCTATTAGCACAATAGTTGTAAGTAACGGTGCTATCGCTGCGGGTAACCAAGGGTTTTCATTACAGCTCCAAGGTCCTCAGGTTCATACGCCTTCATCTCCGGCAAAATATGGTCCGGTGGCAAAAAGCGACACACTTTGGTCTATTGCGACAAAGACTCGCCCCTCTACCGAACTCAATATTTATCAAACCATGGAGGCTATCCTTCGCCTCAATCCTCAAGCGTTTCTTGATGGTGATATAAATAAAGTGATCGACGGTAGTTATTTAAAATTACCGACGGCAAGTATGATCCGAGCTACGGATGCAACACACTTACAGCAAAAAAATAGTCCTCTAAATAACACCGAAAAAGTCAGTAAATCAGTAGCAAAAAAACCAGCTAAAAAAGCACAAACTAAACCGAACAAGTTAGCAGCGACACCTGCAGCTCCTTCGCAACTGCAAGATTTACAGGGTAAGTTAACCGCTAGTAATGAAGACTTATTGTTATCAAGTGAAACTAACCGCCGTTTGAAAATCCAATTAGAAAGCATTCGTGTCGAACTCGTTGGCCTAAAAGAACAAATGACGGAAGATAATCAGTTAAAGATTGATCTGAAAAAACTAATTGAAGATCAAAAAGCTCAAATTGCACTATTACAACAAGAAATTGAAAGTACCCAAAAACAAGCTGAAATAGATAAAGATACCAGCATGACATTGTGGTTGATCATCGGTGTCGCTAGTGTATTCGTGATATTGGTTTCGGTGTGGTTTGGTTTATGGCTGAAAAATCGTAATGACCAAAAAAATGTGGAAGAAGACAGTAACTTATTTGAATCAGACAACGCCGTTGATGAGTTGAGTGAATATCTAGCGACAGACACTTACGCTGTAGAGGCTGAATTAGCGGAGGCCACTTCAGAAACCGAAAAGCCAGCAGAAGTAACGCTAGAAGATTTTTCGATAATGGAGGAGGAAGAGACACTTGATTTTAACCTGTCTATGGGGAACGACGAACCACACTTAAATATTGAATCTGAGGTTACATTCTCAGCCCCTGAAATGCCTGAGTTTGTTGAAAATAATGTAGAGACTGATAGTCAGAGCGCATTCAGTGACATAGACCTTACGCTTGACGACGAAAGCACCAGTTTTGATGATGATGAAATCACGCCAGATTTGAGCTGGCGTGATGAATTGAAAACAGATAATGATGAGCTAGATGATAACGAAGAAAGTCTAATTCCTTCTAATTTGTCTTCTGAGCTAGATAGCGACAGTAATGAATATCAAGAAGATCTTGCTGAAATCGACGACATGCTCGCGCAGTTCAGAAATGATCCCGTCACTAACGATATTGCAACATTGACTCAAGTTGAGCAAGAAACAGAAACGTTAGTCGGTGAAAGAACTCCTGCAGAATTGGCAATGGAAGACATTGATGATGTGATGGGTGAATTGGATATTGATAGCTTGATTACTCAATCTGCTCCTGCGCCGACTGCCGATGTAATACCCGAAGCTAAAGGTCAAACTGTCGATGAAATGCTCGCTGAGTTGGATGGTCAAATCGAACCTGAGCCTGAGCCAGTGGTTGAGCCAGTGGTTGAGCAAAAAGCAGAAGCACCAATCGATGTAGATGATTTCGATATTGATGCATTGATGGCTGAAAATAACGCTACCACAACTGTTCCCGAAACTAAGCCAGACGTTATCCCTGAAGAAGGGGGTGAACCTAGAGTCGAAAGTATTGATGACATCCTAGCAAACAATGCTGGAGACTTAGCAGATGCTTTACTTGCTGAAGATCAGCCGCAAACAGCGGTTGATGATTTCGATTTTCCTGAGCCTGAACTAGAATCCAAGCCAGAACCAGCGGAAGATATTACAGACACGAGTGCGAATAGTTCAAAGCCTGAAAATAAACCCCTAGATAATGCGATGGATGACATCGAATCGATGTTGTCTGAATTTGGTGAAAATGCCTTTAGCAGTGCACCAAGTGATCAAGCGGCAATTGATCCTGTTGCAGCACAAGCCGAAGAATTTATCGATATAGATAAACTGCTTAATGATGCCGGAAGTACAGCGGTTGATTTAACTGATGAACCGTACGATCAGGTCACTTTAGATGTTGGCTTAGATGAGTTCACCAACAGTGTGATTGATAGTAATGATATCGACATCGATGATGACAGTAACAAAATTGGTGCGCAGTTAGATCTTGCTCGTGCTTACCTTGAAATTGATGACAAAGATGGCGCTTGGTCTATTCTGGAGCCGTTGTCAAAGCAGGGTGGTGATAGTCAACAGGTCGAAATACAGCAACTATTGGCACGCTTGTAAGCGAGTAGCTTAAAAATCCTGTGATCAGCTTTGAACTAGCAGGTTGTTTAGGTATAATTACACTATGTAAGCGGTAATGAAAGTTACCGCTTTTTTATTTCAGATAATAACTCGGATTTGGAACAGAAATGCGCATTGCACTTGGCATAGAATACGACGGCAGTAAATATTACGGTTGGCAACGACAAAAAGAAGTGATGAGCGTACAGGAAAAATTAGAAGATGCGTTATCGCGTGTCGCTAACCATCCCGTAAGAGTCCACTGTGCAGGGCGAACAGATTCGGGTGTTCATGGTACGGGTCAAGTGATCCACTTTGATACTGATGCTGTACGTAAAGATGTCGCTTGGACGTTAGGGACAAATGCCAATTTACCTGATGATATTGCCGTGCGCTGGGCAAAAGAAGTAGATGATGAATTTCATGCTCGTTTTAGTGCAATGGCTCGTCGCTACCGTTATATTATTTTTAATAACAACTTACGCCCTGCGATATTAGGTGCTGGTGTGAGTTATTATCATGGCGACTTAGATGAAAAATTAATGCATGAAGCGGCACAAAGCTTATTAGGTGAGCACGATTTCACCTCTTTTCGCGCTAAGCACTGTCAAGCAAAAAGCCCAGTTAAAACCATGTCGCATATTAAAGTTGTACGCCGCAATTCTTATATTATCATCGATGTGAAAGCAAATGCCTTTCTACATCATATGGTGCGTAATATTGCAGGCTCTCTGATGGAGATCGGTAAAGGCAATAAACCAGTAACCTGGATTGCTGAACTACTTGAACAGAAAGATCGTGCTGTTGCCGCCGCAACCAGCAAGGCGCAAGGGCTTTATATGATTGAAGTCGACTACCCAAGTGAATTCAATATTCCTCGTCCACCGATTGGGCCACTGTTTTTACCTGAAGAGCTTTAATGTACTACTTGTTTAAAAATATACGCTTCTGGCTTGTAGATATACGTTATTAGCCTGTAAATATAGGCTAATATAAATAATGTTTTCAGTAATAAAATACCGAAATAAAACTCAGTTATTTGAGATTAGTGCGGTATTTTCATCCCAGAACACAAGGGTATGACCAGTTTTATATAAACATATTCATAGATCTATGATTTAATTACGCAACAAAAAATGAGAAGTATGCTTGTGTTTGTTAGAAACCAAGTTAAGCATTAATTTTTGCTTATTATTTGCTGATATTTTATCACGGTAAATCTTAGCAACGCATTGAACATTTTATACTTCAATTAATTAGAATAAATTATAAGTAGGGCTCATGAGCTGGATCGAAAAAATACTGCCAAAAAGTAAGAGCGCAACAGCACGTCGTAACATTCCTGAAGGCGTTTGGAAGAAATGTTCATCATGTGAACAAGTGCTTTATAGTGCCGAATTAGAACGAAACTTAAGTGTTTGTCCTAAATGTGATCACCACATGCGTGTTGGTGCTCGTGAACGTTTAGCTAAATTTTTAGATGAAGCGGGTCGTGTTGAAATCGGTGCTGAATTTGAGCCTAGTGATAAATTAAAATTCCGCGACACTAAGAAATATAAAGACCGTCTATCTTCTGCACAAAAAAACACCAATGAAAAAGATGCGATCGTCGTAGAAAAAGGCACTGTAAAAGGTATTCCAGTTGTTGTTTGTGCTTTTGAATTTGCATTCATGGGCGGTTCAATGGCTTCGGTTGTTGGTGCTCGTTTTGTTGAAGCAATCAAAGTATGTATGGCTGAAGACCGTGCGCTTGTCTGTTTTAGTGCCAGTGGTGGTGCGCGTATGCAAGAAGCCTTGTTCTCACTAATGCAAATGGCGAAAACCAGTGCTGCCTTGGCGAAACTTTCTGCCCGTGGTTTACCGTATATCTCAGTATTAACTGATCCTACTATGGGAGGTGTTTCTGCTAGTTTAGCTATGCTGGGTGATGTACATGTTGCTGAACCTAAAGCACTCATCGGTTTTGCTGGTCCTCGTGTTATTGAACAAACCGTGCGCGAAAAATTACCAGAAGGTTTCCAGCGCAGTGAGTTCTTGTTAGAGAAAGGCGCAATTGATATGATTGTCGACCGTCGTCAAATGCGTGACAAACTTGCGGGTTTGTTAGGAAAAATGATGAATCTCCCTGTAGTTGAAGATGCGTTCAGCTTGCCTGGTATTGAAGATGCTGTCGAAAACAATGCAACTGAAAGCAGTGACGAACAGGACTAACTTTTAACGAGTAACAGTTAATAATGTCAGTTAATAATGGAATTAATCCTGTCAAGCAAAGCCAGTCTCTCGCAGACTGGCTTTGCTATTTAGAAAATATTCATCCTGCGAATATCGAAATGGGTCTTGGCCGTGTTGGTGCTGTCGGTGAACAATTAAAACTTACCGAGTTTAACGCTCAAGTTATTACGGTCGCTGGAACCAATGGCAAAGGTTCTACTTGTGCTTTTTTAGAACAAATCCTACTTGATGCTGGCTACAATGTCGGTGTTACCAGCTCTCCACATATTCAAGATTATCGTGAACGAGTCCGCGTTAATGGCCAAATGCTCAGTGAACAAGCGCATGTCGATTCTTTTGAGTTTATTGAAGCGGGGCGAGGCGATACCACACTCACTTATTTTGAATTCACGACTTTATCTGCACTGAAATTATTTCAAAATGCTGAGTTAGATAAAGGATCTAATAAAAAATTAGATATCGTTATCTTGGAAATTGGCTTAGGTGGACGTTACGATGCCGCCAATATTGTTAGTGCAGATGTTGCTGTTATTACCACTATTGATATTGATCATGCGGATTGGTTAGGGACTGATAAGCGTATTATTGCACGTGAAAAGTCGGGCATTTTTCGCAAAGATAAAGTGGCGCTCTGTGGAGTATTAAATCCGCCTTTGACTATTGCTGAATATGCTAATGAGATTGGTGCTAATTTACGAGCCGTTAATCAAGATTATAGCTATACGGCAGATGCTAATCAGCAGACTTGGTCTTGGAATGGCGCGCTTGATAGTGCTTTTTCTGGCCAGAATTTATTTGATATTCGTTTACCGAAATTGCCCCTGCAGAATGCCGCGACAGCTATTGCAGCGATTAAATCACTGTCTTTATCTGTAGCTGATAGTGCAATCTACTCTGGTATTGCCAACGCGCGATTACCAGGACGTATGCAGTGTCTGGGTATGGCTCCGCAGCAATATTTGGATGTGGCGCATAACCCTGAATCGGCACGTTACCTTGCTAGTCAACTGATTCAGTTAAAAGAAAAAGCTCAGGGTGAGCAAGCACAACATAATAAACCCGTTGCTAAAGTCATTGCCGTTTTGGGAATGTTAAAAGATAAAGATATCGCCGCTAGTTTGAATGAACTCTGTAGCGTTATTGATACATGGCATGTTGCAGCATTGCAAAGTCCACGAGCGGCATCGCTAGAACAACTTACCGATGGTTTGCGAGCTGCGCGACAAGATGAGACTAACGACCAAGTAAAAACTCATGATACAATAGCCCACGCTTGGCAAGTAGCAGTCGAAACTGCTGATTGTAATGATATTATTATTGGTTTTGGCTCTTTCTTTACTGTAGCTGAAATTACTCAACAGATAAGTGATTAACTAACGTGGCATCAAGATTTCAACATCGTTTAGTCGGCACCATTATTTTGGTGGCTATTGGTATTATCTTTCTGCCTGATATTCTTGATGGGCAAAAGATTAAATATCGTGAAGAAACTGCGAGCATTCCTTTACGTCCTGTATTAGCTGAACCAGCTGAACCAGTTAATTTTGAATCGTTGGATGAAGTGATAGAATCTGCACCACTGACAGTTGCTAAAACGGAAATTCAAAAATCGAAAGCTGACACTGTAGTAAAAGCAGTCAAAGCTAAACCTGTGCAGAAAGTTAAGCCTAAACTTGCCCCAATAGCGAAACCAGTATTAACGGCGAAGCAAATGTCAGGGCAGACAACAAAAATGCAAAAAGCGATTGTTGGTAATGCTTGGCATATTCGTTTAGGAGCATTTAAAAACTCGAACAGTGTTGATGCTTTAGTCATTAAGATCCGTAAAGCTGGTTTTAGTGCTTATCGGCTACCGCGGCGTCCACAAGCAGGCAGGTTGAACCGCTTATATGTTGGTCCCGACGTAGATAGAAATAAGCTGGTAAAGTTACAGCCTAAAGTAGAAAAAATCACAGGGTTAAAAGGTGTAATTCAAAAGTTTGACCCTAAAGACAAGTAATTA
>Ga0209395_1002401_pt1 | contig 24574 bp, 22 predicted proteins | sample GOMGulsemesocosm_3_FD_184635 | JGI IMG/M metagenome (GOLD analysis project Ga0209395, IMG submission 184635) | Methane-oxidizing microbial communities from mesocosms in the Gulf of Mexico - GOM9D Gulf of Mexico (SPAdes) (version 2) | ecosystem: Environmental > Aquatic > Marine > Cold seeps... | reverse complement strand
GGCGAACTTGCTGATAACGCATTAACACAATGTCGATAAAGCCTCTTTTTATTCTTATCCTAAGCAGTCTCATAAGCCATTATGTTATCGCAGAAATGAATATGACTAAACAAGGGTCGCGGCATGAGACTAAACGGACTATCGGTGTTAATACCCCCATTCCACAGCTGTCTGCTGCGTTATTCAAAGATGAATTCAGCGGATATAACCTGCATTTAGCCCTTAATAATTATCAATTACAGCCTCCTGAATTGAGTAAAGGCAATCAAAATAAGCTTATAAACTTAGAAGGGCATGCCCATCTTTATATCAATGGTGTCAAAATTGGGCGCTTATATGGACGGTATTACCATTTAGCTGAGAGTGCCTTTAGTCCGGGAGTCAACAATATAAAGATAACGCTTAATGATCATCAGCATGCCACTTGGATGTTTGATAATAAGGCAATCATGTCGTCATTAATGATCAATACTAATAAAGATCGCTTTCTACTTTATCAATTTGAGACTCAAGGGGTAAACTAGTCCTCTATGGGGCAGTGAGTAAAGGGTAAGTTTCAATATGACAGTATCTATTCAACTAAGGGAAGCGGTTCAAGATGATGCTAAACAGTTATTGGCTTGGCGAAACGATGAGTCGACTCGACGTGCCAGTCATCAGCAGAATACAATCAGCCTTGATGACCATAAAACTTGGCTACAAAAATCTATTTCGAACCCTGCTCGACAGCTCTATATAGCATGTTACCTCAATGAAGAGATAGGCACTGTGAGAGCCGATTATCTTAGTGAGCTAAAGGCTTGGGAGCTATCCTGGACACTTGCGCCTAATAAGCGAGGTTTAGGGTTAGCAAAATACATGGTCTTAACCTTGGTTAGCATGATAGACGGTGCGATCTGTGCAGAAATCAAAGAGGATAACCTTGCCTCAATCCGTATTGCTGAATTTTCAGGATTAACTTTAATTAATGCCAGTGATGGTATATTAAATTTCTACTTGGCTAAAAAATAGATTTTATTTCGTAGCACCATTTGAGAAGGGACAACACAGGGTGGCTTTTTTCTGAAAGGTCCGTAGGTGTGACCTAAAAGCTTTTCTCTAAGTTGAGAGCCTGATCAATAGAACAATTATTAAGTTGCGCCCCTCGCTTTAAATCTCAGACATGTTATCTACCCGCTGAGGCGGAAGGACTCATTCGCAGATTCCCTAGAGAGTGTCAGTTTCATTGAGACGTGACTTTCTAATCACGTCTCAATGAAACGCAAGCTAAGTTACAGGTTCTTTACTTTTTCTATACTCTGAAGGTGTTTTTTTGAATTCATTTTTGAATGCACGTCTAAAGTTTGCTGCATTTGAATAACCTGTTTTGAAGGATATGCTTTCAACATCAAATGTAGTTTCCTTCAATAAAAATGCGGCTTTTTGCATTCTGTGTTGAAATACAATTTCCCTATAACTAGTGTTTTTCTTAGCTAGGTGAGTCCTTAAATTTCTGGTGCTGGTATTTAAAATGTCAGCAATCGATTCGAAGCTTTCGACTCGTTCTAGGTTTTTGGCAACATGCTGACATACTCTGTCTAAATAGCTGACCGGCCTTAAGTTTGGATGATTTAACTCTCTGCATAATCTCAAAAGGTGATCTTTGCTTTCACTATCTGCGTTTGTGTTTTTTGTGGCTAATGTGGGTATGTCGAAAACAAAGCAAAAGACGTCACTGTTGTAGTCAATGGACAAGGAGGCTGATTCGCTTGAAAGGTTAATGTTTTTATATTCATGGGGCAAAGATATTTTAATGCTTTCAAATGGGAGTAAAAAACTATTTTTAAGGAAATGGCTAATCCCTGAAATAATTAAATTAAGATGGAAACTTAAGTTTGAACTAAAAAAAGTTGGGAACTCTATATTGAAATAGAGTAGATCGCCAGCCGCTCTTTGCGATAAATAGACGGGACTAAATAGTGGTGAAAACTCAATGAATAAATCTAAACTTTCTTGTAAAGAATCTGCTAATAATATAGCTGGACCTGCTAAACCAAAATTATGAGACTTTAATTCCTTTCCATACTTCCAAGCCCATTCATCATTGATAAAGGGAGTGATGGTTTGAAAAAATTTACTGATAAGTAAGATGTTAGAATGATAGTTTTTATGGTTATTTAATTGCTTTGTTAATTCATTACATATGTTTTTCACTTCAACGGGTATGTCAAAGTCTTTATTAACAGCGGCTAAAAAATGATTTATCTCTTTCATGTACTATCCTGATTCTTGCTTTCAAAAGTTTACATAGCGATGTGTCTTTGTACTAAAAATAATTTATTTGTAAAGATACATTACTTGATAATTTCATAATGATTTGATTTTATTTGATTTATTACTTATGTCTCTGTTTTTTCAATTTATGAATTATAGTTCAGTTTTTGTTCCATTTCTTTAGATTAATCATATCTTGTTACTATTAGTCGAAATTAAGATAAAATTAAGTAATATTTTTGTGTTAATTCTAATTAATCATAAGATGCTAAATTATTTTAATCTTTAGAATGGTATATATAATTAAACTGATATAACAAATTATCTTTTTTTTCTGTAAGGTTATGCTTTTAAAATAATCGCAGGTGATGAATTGATGAATTATATTTTAACGTAGCTTAGTTTATGTTGTCTGTTTTTTTAGGGTTGTTGTTTTAATTAAGGTCTATCTAAATAAGATTAAGTTAATTTGTTTTTTTAATTTTCAGTTTGTTTCTAATTATTATCTAAATTAGTTTTTCATGGTTTAGTGATTTATAAAGCTAGTATTTTTATATGCGGTTGCGTTTAAAAGGAAATTGGCTTCCTTCGCTAATAAAAACAAACTATATAATATTGGATTGACAGTTTAATTGGATTATTAGCTTATGAGTTTATTTCGGGCGAGAGCAATCGCTTTTATGAAAGGAGCCCATGAATAACTCAGCGCTTCTTAGCCTTTCAGGAAAATAACCAAAAAGGTGTCACTTTGACGTAATTTAGCTATCTTGAGAGAAGAGAGAACACAAGGTAGATTTCTCTAAAAGACGCGTAAAGCGTGGTCAAAAAGTCTTACCTTTAAGTTGTGAACCTGATCAATAGAGTAACGATTTTATTCAAACCCTGAAGAGGGGGGCTTATTCTAAGATTTCCTAGTCATTATGCTCTTCCTATACTTTGTGAGGAAAAAACGCGTTCCAAGTAACCGTTTCGCATTTTAGTGAGCGCTCATGAATTGCTTATGCCTCACATTCATATGCCCCTAACGGGGTGGTAAAGTGAGTAATTATGGGTAATACAGTGATTATCAAATTTTAGATAAACTGCTTTAACTTGATCCCCCTTCAAGTGGCTTAGACCAAAAAGGCAAGGATGCCTTTTTACTCTAATGCTGAAAAATTGATGTATATCCTATTATGAAAGCAAAAATTTTCAATTTGGGCTCAATGATTAAGATTTTTGGCCGATGACATTTATAGAGAGACATTTAATAAAATTGTCACTTAAACAAACAATAATTGAGTGAAACATTAACCGATAACTTTAACGGATTTAAAGGTGGTAAGTATGCAATCGGAAAACGTGAGTTTAACTCTCGAAAAGGAACTTGTAACGAGTCAGAGCTTTGATAAGCTCGAAAGTAAGGATCAAGACAGCCAATCTGACGATCAGGATATAAAGTCAAGTGTCAAAAAAACGCGTAAAACGACAAAAGTAAAAGTCGCTACTCGCCTTTGTATTTTTGAATAAAGGATAACAACTTCATTAAGTTTGAATGGCAGATAAGGCTCTTATACCTGAATTCAGGCGTGATCAATTTGCCATTCACCTTCTTTTTCCATTTTCTCTCTTTGCTTAAGAACTGAGACTAAGTCTTCCTGCCTCAGCGTTTGAGTAAAATGCTGCTGATTAAATCACAGGCTCCTTAAATGAGGTAGCTAGGTTCATATTCACTGCATAATTGCCTTGTATTGTTAGCAAGATAGTAAAATGTTTTTCTTTTAAGCTGTTTTGATAACCCCCTTCGATCTAGCTAAAGCACCTTATTGACCTAAAATTGGACTGACCATGTTGATCTTATTATTTCCCCTATGGGCCTTATTGTTTAGTGGTTTAGCTTATTTTCAACCACAACTCTTTGTTGGTTTTAAAAGTAATATTATCCCTTTATTAAGCATCATAATGTTGTCAATGGGACTGACTTTAAAAATACAAGACTTTAAGCAAGTGCTGTTTAATCGACGGGCGCTAGTCGTGGGTGTATGCCTTCAATTTTTTGTCATGCCCTTAACCGCATTACTGATAACAAAGCTGTTTAGCTTTGATACAGAGCTGACTATTGGTATGTTGCTTGTTGGCAGCGTAGCAGGGGGGACTGCATCAAATGTCATGTGCTATTTGGCAAAAGGTGACACGGCACTCTCTATTTCAATGACGGCGACATCGACTATTTTTGGCGTGGTTTTTACGCCTTTACTTGTTGCACTACTAGTCGGTCAAGGGGTAGATATTCCTGTATTTGCTATGTTGATTAGCTTGGTAAAAATAGTGCTGGTACCGGTTAGTTTAGGTGTCATACTGAATACTTTTTTGTACGATAAAGTCATCAAAATCCAACCAGTCTTACCTTATGTATCCATGTTTATAATCGTTTTTATTATCGCTATTGTGGTGGCATTAAGTGCAGGGCGTCTTACTGATGTTGGCCCGTTTTTAGTGCTAGCTGTTATTTTACATAATACGACAGGGTTAGTATTAGGTTATAGCGTGGCTCGCCTTATGGGGTTTGATAAGAAAGTATGCCGCACTATCTCTCTTGAAGTGGGGTTACAGAACTCAGGATTAGCAACAGCGCTAGCCATCAAATTCTTTACTCCCGTGGCGGCATTACCCGGTACTATATTTAGCATATGGCATAACGTATCGGGCGCTATTCTTGCGAGTTATTGGAGTAAGAGAAGAGACGTTTATGACGATGAGCCAAGTTCAGTGTTCGACAAAACGAGTGAATAACGAAAGATGAATGATTAGAAATCACTTACTCTCTATGTAAGTGACTTCTAATTACGGCTATTTTTTATAGTGTGAGTTCTGCTTCACCTAGGTGTTTAAAGATAGCTTTCACCTTATCTCCTATTTTAGCTTGAGGGTATCCGCTCCAGGTTCCTGTGGTAACCCAACTGTCTTCTAAAATATCATAACCTCGCAAATTTGCTTCTCGTATAAAATCACACAATAAACTGGAGGGGTCTTTTTGTGGGTGAGATCCTTTATCCAATACAACTAATTCATTATTAATATAAAGAGCGACTTCTTGTTCCATAAAGTTAATCATGGGCTCTTTTTGCATAGCGTCAAACCGTATACCTTGCCCTAAAACGAGGGCACCATTCATTTGATTGTCCGCTAGGTGCTTCATCTCATCAGCACTCTGCCAGTCTCGTAATCGGCTATCTAACACCTCTATGGATACGCAGACGTTATCAATTGTCGCAAGAATTTGATCGTCGCTCGGACTTGTGACCTGACTGTCTTTTGCTAAAAATGGACGGTTAATTCGAAATGCTAATTCTGCTTCAACATGTAAAGCATGAAAGGTCCGATGACAGAAGTTAGCTGGACTGGTTTGGCAAAGGGCGTTATTGATAGGTGCGCAAAAAACCTGACCGTTACTTAAAATACCTGTTTTCCAATACCTAGTTTTGTCTGAAAGCTCTAATACCTGGTTGTTTAAAAACTGTATTTGATACGCCTCTTCAAGGCTGATTTTGTCCTTATCTAATAGCGTCTGCTCTTTTTTATTTTGGGCATCTAAAAGCTGCTGCGACAGGTTGAAAATTTTCAATCTATTTTTTGAAAATACATTTAAATCTTTACTAGGTTCTATAATAGGATCCTTCATAAAGTTACCTCATGTTGACGTTGTATTAGTAGTTCATTAAGCCAATTTGGGTCCATTTGCGGTACCGAGGATAATAATTTTTGTGTGTAAGCATGATGCGGTGGTGTAAAGAGTGTCTGAGTGGGACCCTGCTCTACGACCTTGCCTTGCAACATAACCACGACTTCATCTGCAATGGCTTTGACGGTTGAGAGGTCGTGGGTAATAAACAAATAGGTGATATTCAATTCTTGTTGTAAGCGGTTAAGCAAATTTAATATGCCTTCTGTCACAACCTGATCTAAAGCGGATGTGACTTCATCACAAATAATGAACTCTGGCTCGGCGGCGAGCGCTTTAGCGATACAGACCCGTTGTTTTTGTCCTCCAGATAATTCATTGGGTAACCGTGACATGTATTTATCAGGATCAAGATCTACCTGCTCTAATAGCGCCCTAACTCTCGTCTGTTTTTTATCGCCTTTTAAGCCTAAATAAAAACTCAAAGGGCGAGCAATAATTTGAGCAATCGTTTGTCGAGGGTTTAATGCAGTATCCGCCATTTGGTAAATCATTTGAATGTGACGTAAAGTGTCCTTATTTCGTTTTTTATAATTTTTAGGTAAAGCTAGTCCGTTAAATATGATCTCACCTTTACTCGCCTCAAGTAGCCCTGTTAGGACGCGAGCTGTGGTTGATTTACCTGAACCTGACTCGCCAACCACCGCGAGCGTTTGGCCTCGTTTCACATTTATCGAAACATCATGTAATACTTTTTGTGTGCCATTGCCATAACTAGCGTCGATATTTTTCAGTTGTAAAATATAATCATTTACTGGGTTGATACTTGGACTTCTAGATTGACGTTCAATGTTTCTGACCGCCCATAGCGTTTTGGTATAGTCCTCTTTTGGCGAATTTAACATTGTCTGAGTGTCAGCAATTTCGACCGTATGGCCATCTTTTAACACTTGAATTCGATCTGCCATTTGTGCGACCACAGCTAAATCATGGGTGATATAAATAGCCGCAGTTTGAAATTCACGAACAATGTCTCTAATGGCCGATAAGACTTCAATTTGAGTGGTCACATCTAAGGCGGTTGTGGGTTCGTCAAAAATAATTAAATCTGGTTTACATGACATGGCCATAGCTGTCATTGCCCGTTGTAATTGCCCGCCTGATATCTGATGAGGGTAACGAAAACCAATTAACTCAGGCGTCGGTAAATTTAATTTTCGATAGAGTTCAATAGCTTCCTTTCTAGCACTGTTACTACTCATTAACCCGTGTTTAACCGGTGCCTCAGCATATTGTTTAATCAGCTTACTTGCTGGGTTAAAAGAGGCCGCAGCAGATTGAGCAACATAAGCAATACGGGCACCTCGTAAACTTTGCTTTTGTTTTTCACTGGCCTGCATCATATCAATGCCATCAAAATGGATACTACCACCACTGAGTTTGCATCCATTACGGGCAAACCCCATGGCCGCCAGGCCTATCGTTGATTTCCCTGCCCCCGACTCGCCAATTAGCCCTAATATTTCACCTGGATTTAAGTCGAGATCAACACCATGAACAATTTCAGTCCAGCCGTTATCGAGTTGGGCACTAATTTTGAGCCCTCGCATTGTGAGTAGCGGCTTTTTTGAGCTTGATGCCGGCGTCACTTGACGCTTCTTTAAAGGTAAATCTGTCATCTTTTTATCCTTCTATTACTCGTCTTTAAGGCCGCTGGCATTATGTAATTTCCAATCCACCACAAAGTTAATGGCAATGGTAAGCAAGGCAATAGCACTTGCTGGAATTAGGGGGGTAATGTCTCCAAAAGTGATGAGGGTCGCATTGTCTCTCACCATAGAGCCCCAGTCCGCTAAGGGGGGTTGTGTGCCTAAGCCCAGAAAAGAGAGAGCGGATATAAAGAGGAAAACAAAACAAAATCTAAGGCCAAACTCCGCAATAAGGGGAGAGCTAACATTCGGCAGTATTTCATAACGAATAATCCACCAAAGACCTTCACCTCGATAACGGGCCGCTTCCACATAATCCATAACAACCACGGTTTGGGCGACCGAACGCGCCAGACGAAATACCCTAGTAGAATCCAATGTGGCGATTACTAAAATAAGAGAACTGGTGGATGTACCGACTATGGTCAAAATTAACAGTGCAAAAATCAAGGCTGGTATGGCCATTAAAACATCTACTAAGCGAGATAATATTTGGTCTACAAAACCACCTAATACCGCGGCGACTATGCCTAACAAACCGCCAACAACGAATGCAAGTAGGGTAGTCGCTAGCGCAATGCCTACGGTATTACGCGCCCCATATATAATTCGACTTAACATGTCTCGGCCCAGGCTATCTGTACCTAATAAATAGGTGCTGCTCCAGGGTTCAAAGGCATCACCTAAAATATCTGTTTCGCCATAAGGGGCTAAAACAGGCGCGAAAATCATTGCAATTAAATATAGCAGGATAATTAATACGCCAAATTGAGCACTGATGGGAGCCTGACGTAAGGAGCTTAAAAGACTAAACATAACGCACTCCTAGCGTGGGTTTAATAAACGAGGATTACTCAGAATTGATAAAATATCGGCTATCAAATTAAGTAAAATAAAGGTTCCAGCAAAAATTAAGCTGGCAGCTTGCACAACAGTTATGTCACGTTTTGATACTGAGTCGACTAACAGTTGACCCAAGCCTGGATAAACAAATACGACTTCGACCACCACAACACCTACGACTAAGTAAGCAAGGTTTAAAGCGATAACATTGATGATAGGGGCTAAAGCGTTGGGTAGTGCATGGAAAACAATCACTCTTGCGGGTGACATTCCTTTCATTCTCGCCATTTCTACATAAGGACTGGCCAATACGTTGATAATGGAGGCTCTTGTCATACGCATCATATGGGCGACTACCACAAGGGTTAACGTAATTGCAGGTAACATGGTGCGGTACAGTTGTTCTGAAAGGGACATCTCAACTGAGATATTGGCTAAAGAGGGAAATAGACTGTTATTAACGCTGAAAAATAAAATTAAGATATAAGCGATGAAAAACTCTGGGAAAGAGATTGAGGATAACGTACTGATATTGGCAATGCGGTCAAACCAACTATTACGATAAAGAGCGGCAAGCACACCCAATGTGAGCGCTAATGGTACGGCGATAAGAGCGGCATAAGCGGCTAGAAACAAGGTGTTTGAAAAACGTGCCGTGATTAATTCTGAAATCGGACGGCCGTTAGCAAGTGAATGACCAAAATCCCCTTGGACCATACTCCCCAACCATGCGATATAGCGAGTAACAGGGGGTTGATTTAGCCCTAGCTCTTGACGAAAGGCAGCGACAGTTTCGGGTGTGGCAGATTGGCCTAAAATCTCTTGGGCCAGATCACCTGGCAGGATTTCAACTGCACTAAAAATAATTAATGACACGATAAATAAGGTAATTATCCCTAACCCCAATCGTTTTAAGGTCATAAGCAAAATGCTGTTCATTGGCGACTCTTTGTTATTTCTTAATTCAGTCGTAAAAAGAAGCTTGAAGAAACTTTCCCAACAAGCCCGAAGTAAGAGACGGTTACATAGATTGAATGAGAACTGCTTATTGCTTGTTAAGCGAATAAGCAGTGAAAGTATTCATTATTGGATGTTAAGAGACCCACCAACGCTCCATGAAGCGTAAACCGTCAAGGTCCCAATTTGAGGCAATTTGTCCATGCTGTACCTTGTCATTCATGGCAATGACATAATTACCAAACATGGGGATTATGGTACTGCCCTCGTCATGTACCATGCTCTGCATATCAAAATACATTTCACGACGACGTTCTTGGTTTAGCTCAGAACGTGCAGAGACTAATAACTGGTTGAATTTTTCATGGGACCAACGTGATTCATTCCAACTTACCCCATCCGCGTAGGCGGTAGTAAACATCCAATCGGCCGTTGGTCGTCCCCCCCAATAGCTGGCGCAAAAAGGTTTTTTCAACCATACATTTGACCAATAGCCATCATTAGGCTCACGCACCACTTCAATATTGATACCTGCTTTTGCACTGGTTTCAGAGAAAAGAACACCCGCGTTGACTGTGTCATTTCCCCAAGCGCTATCGGCAAGGTTTAGTTTAATATCAAGTTTGTTAAGGCCTGCTTTTTTCAAATAGAAGCGAGATTTATCTGCATCATATTCCCTTTGCTTTAACTCATTATTGAAGAAAGGCATGGCGGGGCCAATGGGGTGGTCATTCCCCACAACACCATATCCTTTCAATATTTTATCGACCATTTCTTGACGATCTATTGCATATTTAAGGGCTTGCCTGACGTTGTTGTCGTTATAAGGGGCTACATCTGACAGCATGGGGAGGGTATAGTGTTTGGTGCCAGTTGTTTGCTCTACACGTAAGCCTTTTCGGCGCTTCAATAAGTGCAAGGTTTTTAAATCTGGACGGTCAATAAGGTCGACTTCACCCGTTGTTAGGGCATTAAGCCTAGCCGCAGGGTCTGAAATAAGAATAATTTCAATTTCATCTAAATGAGCTCGACCTTCTTTCCAGTAGTTTTCATTTCTTTGATAAAGTGCACCCACACCAGGCTCAAATCGTTTTACTTTATAGGCTCCAGTACCATTCATGCTGCTGGTATCAATGCCATTGCCATTGGATGGGTGAATGACCAAATTGTATTGGCTGAAAATAAAGGGGAAATCAGCATTACCGCCTGTTAGCTGTATTTCAACCGTATAAGTGTCTACTGCTTTAATGCTGGCGATATCCGCTAATAAAGGTTTTGCGCTAGATTTAGATTTTTCACCCCTATGATGATTGATAGAAGCGATCACATCTTGTGAGTTCAGTTCTTTACCATTATGAAATTGGATTCCATGGCGTAGATTGAACGTCCAAGTCTTTGCATCAGGAGTGGCTTGCCAGCTTTGTGCGAGTTCAGGTACAAGGCTGCCATCAGGCGCAATTTCAGTTAAATTATTAAAAACCCCGTAGGCGTATGTGAACATAAAATCATTATTGAAGGTGGCTGGATCGGTTGAGTCTGATGTCGCACCTTGGGTAAAACCGACTCTTAATGTGCCTCCTTTTTGGGGTGACATAGCCATTACGTTGCCAGACATAAGTGAGCCAGCACCCAAGGCAGCCCCTGTTGCCAATGAGCCTGATAAAAAGCGACGTCTATCAATAGACGTGTTCAATGTACTGGCAAGATTCGGACTTTTATTTTTATTCATGTAACGAAACCTCTGAGATAAATATAAGGCCAAACCCCTTTGATAAATGGGTGCTTGGCGACTAGCTTAATGTGCCTTTCTGTCGATAAAAAGGTCATTTTTTAGCCAATAAGTGTGTTTTTTCAATGAAAATACAATATTTTGGCCCAAAAAAATCATGACGTTCAATTAACTCAGTGCGAGATGTGTCGCTCTTTGGTTAAGTTAGCGTCATGATTTGTCGGTTAATTAGCCTCTTAAAAAGCTAAAGTAATAGATTTAGTCGTGCAGTAATTCTCCAATGCGGTTAGGCCTTTCTCGCGACCAATGCCAGATAACTTATTGCCACCAAATGGGACTTCGATCCCTCCTGCCCAATAGTTATTGACGGTTACTTGGCCGGCATCGATACCTTGTGCTGTCATCAATGCTTGATCAATATTTTGGCTATAGACGCCGGCTGCTAGCGCAAAATCAGTACAATTTGCAGCCTCAATGGCTTGCTCTACATCGTCAACCACTTGAACTGTTAAGACAGGGCCAAAGATCTCTTGTTGCACTAACTCGTCATCCATAGGCACATTATCCATAATAGTCGGTGCATAAAACCAACCTCCACTTTCTGTGTTTATTTTATGGCCGCCACAGGCGATCTTGATACCACGGGCTTTTGCTCGTTCGATAAAACCATCGATTTTATCTAATTGCTGAGCAGAATTGATGGCACCAAAATTAGGATTATTTAAGGCATGGCCAGGGATGAGCTGTTTGCTTTTTTCAACAATTAAGTCGACTAGGGCTCTGTGTACGCTGCGATCCACCACAAGTCTTGATCCTGCTGAGCAGATTTGTCCTGCATTATAAAAAATGGCCCACACTACACCTTCCGCGGTTTTCTCAAGATCACAATCTGACAAAGCTACAATGGGGGATTTTCCGCCAAGCTCTAGCGTAACACTGTTGATATTTTGGGCCGCCGCTTGCATAACACTCACTCCCGTTGCGACGGATCCTGTGAAGGTGATATGTTGAACCTTTTTGTGATTCACTAACGCAGCACCCGCTTCTAGACCAAGACCTGGAATGACATTATAAACACCCTTAGGTAAACCTGCGGATTGGAAAATGTTAGCCATAAGTAGGGCTGTTAAAGGGGTGGTTTCAGCGGGTTTAATAACGGCAGTACAGCCTGCCGCAAGAGCGGGAGCGACTCCTCTTATGGTGGTATTCAGTGGGTAATTCCAAGGAATGATGTGCGCTGTGACACCACAAGGCTCCTTACTTGAAAAAGAAAAATTACCTTGCCCTAATGGAAAGCTACTGCCTTCAAGCTTGTCTGCACACCCAGCGTAATAACGTAAAGCGGTGACCGAGCTAGAAATGTCTCCTTGTGCTTCTGCTAAGGGTTTACCTGAGTCTAGTGCTTCTACCACAGCAAAAAGGTCCGCACTTTGCTCAAGTAGGTCGGCCGCTTTATTTAGAATTCGAGCTCTTTCGTGACCTTTACTTGTTTTCCAGCCTTGATGAAAGGCGAGATTGGCAGCATTAATTGCTCGTTCAACATCAACCGCTTGCGCAGCACTGACTTGGGTGAATTCCTTGCCAGAGCTAGGATCTAAAATCGCTAACTTGGCATCACCTTGTGCATCGCACCATTCACCATTGATATAAAGCTGACTTGGTAGGTCTTTTAGTGTGCCTGTGGCAAAGTACTCTTCGATAAGTTGTGCGCAAGATACTGTCATAATAGTTCTCTTAAATTAGGGGCTGCGTATTAAAAACGAGACGCGTTATAGCTTACTTTATAATCTGAATTGGCTAACCATTGGGGATCAAGTTCTATGCCCCAGCCCGGTTTGTCATTCAGTAATAATTGGCCGTTTTCAATCTCAAAATTAGGGGTGAATAACCCCGCTTGCCATGGATAATAATCTAAACCTTCGATGGAATATTCTAAGTATTTTCCGGCGTTTGGCATTGCCGCCATAAGATGGGCAGAAAACAGGGTAACCAAGGAGAGATTGGCGGCATGCAGAGTACAGGGTATATTGGCTTTATCCGCCATTTTTGCCACTTCGAGTGTACGCGTTATCCCCCCCATATAGCACACATCAGGTTGAATAATATCCACGACTTTTTGCTCTATAATTTGACGCCAAACATTGATGTTATTATCTTGCTCTCCACCTGATACATCGAGGCTAAGCGCATCGGTGACTTTTTTAGTCTGATCAAGTTCCCAATAAGGGCAGGGTTCTTCAAAGTGAGATATGCCGTAGTCTTGTAGCATGTGGCCCACTTCAATGGCTTTATCGGCACTAAAGGCACTGTTTGCATCCACAAGCAAGGTTACTTCATCCCCTAAGGATTCACGAATATGCTTGATAATATGTTCAGTACGCCCAGGCCATTGATCGATGTCATGGCCACACTCACGACCAATACGAAATTTAAAACTTTGGTATCCAAACTCTTCTTTGAGCGCAATAAAGCGTTCAGCTTCTTGCTCTGGGGTAATGTCACGACGCATGCTTGAGGCATACACATCGACTTTATTTTTTGTACTGCCTAGTAGCTGCGCCACGCTCTTACCTGCCACTTTGCCCTTTATGTCCCAAAGTGCCGTGTCTAAACCACATAGGGCTCGATAAAGGTAAGTACCTGGGAATTTATGTTCTCGTTCTAAAATAAACTGGGTGAGGGCATTCAGATCACTCGCATTTTGTCCCAGTGCATGGGGGGCAATGTGGCGGTGTACCACCATGGCAGTAATGTCGGCGTTATAGGTAGAGACTTGTCCCCAGCCCTCATGGCCTTCGACTGTTCTGACGCGTACAAAGCAGACATATTCATTGGTAAAGGTTTCAATGCTGGCAATTTTCATGACACTCTTTCTACAACTTATTTAGGTTGAAAGCATTATGTGCTTAGCTTGTGATTAAAAACAAATGAAGTATTATACCTCTAAGGCATGGTTTTATTTGTCGCTGTAAAAATAGAACTCTATGACAGTTTAGAACAAAATTAAGGGACGTTATGGACTATCAATTGCCACCATTAAATTGGTTGAGAGCGTTTGAAGCGGCGGCAAGGTATAACAACTTTACCGTTGCTGCAAAAGAATTAAACCTCACCTCGGCTGCGGTGAGTCATCAAGTGAGATCCTTGGAACAACACCTAGGTTTTAAGCTATTTGAACGGCTCGCAAGAAGTCTACGCTTAACCGATAAGGGGCGGGCTTACCTGCCTTCCGTTAGACGAGCATTTGAAGACCTTTCTGCTTCAACCATAGGTTTATTTGGCAGCAAGGGTCGTCAGTCTATTAGTGTGCGCTGTACAGCTGCCTTCTCTATGCTTTGGCTAGTGCCAAGGTTAGACGACTTTATGCGAAAATACCCTGATATAGATGTTCGTTTATATACGGCGATTTGGACAGAAGCCTTAAGCCAAGATGACATAGATATCGATATTCGTTTTGGTGATGGTAATTGGCCAGGTTTTAACTCCCAAGAGATTATGCATTTACCATCATTGGTAGTCGCGACACCAGAAAGTCGTGACCGTGTATTAACAATGGCGTTAGAAGGGGATAAAAATTTACCTCAAGATTTACGTTGCGTGCAAGTGATGGGGTGTGAAGGTCGCTGGCAAAAGATTATGGATGTTCAATTAAATGGTATTAACATTGGCGTTACCTTAACCGTAGACACCTCTTTAAGTGCTTTACAGCTTGCGTGTTCTGGTATGGGAATCGCCTTAGTGCAGGAAATTTATGCGCAATCTTATTTGGATGATGGCAGGTTAGTGAAAGTGTTTGATGAGGGCATTGATTATGATGAATCCCACTATATATTATTACCTGATAGAGAGATGCGGGCTAAGCCAGAAAGCCTGTTGTTTAAAAGTTGGCTAGTTGAGCAATGCCAGTAAATCTAGGCGCACATAGAGAGACTATTTCATGTGCGCCTTCAAATTAAGTTTCTGCCAGAATCATATCTGCTGCCTTCTCTCCCACCATAATGGCCGCTGCATTGGTATTGCCTGATACCACAAAAGGAAAAATAGACGCATCAGCAACCCTTAGCTGTTGTATGCCATGTACTTTGAGTTCGTGATTAACTACATTGTCTTTAGGATCAGGCCCCATACGACAGGTACTGCTGGGGTGGAAACAGGTCCAAGCATATCCTCTAATGTCATCGATCAGCTGTTCATCGGTTTGACAGCTCATTCCTGGGCGCATCTCATCAATGATAATCTCTTTCAGAGCCGGTGTTTGAGCCAATTGGCGTAAATATTTCACACCGGCAAGTAAGGTTTTGACATCCTCATCCGTGGATAAGTAATTTGGTTTTATCTTGGGGGGGTGTAAAGGGTCCTTTGACTGGATGTTAATGAAGCCACGAGAGGTGGGTCGACAATTCGTTAAGCCAATTAAAAAAGCAGAAAAAGGGTCTGGATTCATTAAAGGGCGAGTGCCTGCTGGTGCCTTGGTATAACTGACAGGGGAGAAATAGAGCTGGATATCGGGCTGTTTTAATTCCGGTGAGGTTTTAATAAACCCCCCGCCTTGATTGATGCTCAAGCTTAAAGGGCCTCGTCGGGTTAGAACATATTTAATTCCCGCTTTTAACTTTCCTTGCCAAGAGTGTAGTTCATCATTGAGGGTGGGTTCTTTGCAGGAATAGAGATAATCCATACCCAAATGGTCTTGTAGGTGCTGCCCAACGGCAGGACTGTCTTGAATAAGCTCTATCTCTTGCTCTTTTAAAAGAGGGGCTGGCCCGATGCCTGATAATTGTAAGAGCTGTGGACTGTTAATAGCACCGCCACACAAAATCACTTCTTTATTGGCGAACACATCATGTGTTACGCCTTTATTCTGGTACTGGACCCCCACGGCTTTTTTACCAATGCATAATACTTTATTGGCATGAGCCTGGGTGATTAGATGCAGGTTATTGCGTTTAAGGGCAGGATGTAAAAAGGCTTTTGAGCTGGATTGTCTAATACCTTGGCGAGTAGTGGTCTGGTACAAACCAATGCCTTCTTGTTCTTCACCATTGAAATTAGTATTTTCATTTAATCCAAGTTGTCTTCCTGCTTGTATAAAATTACGGCAAAGGGGGTGAAGGTCTTGACTAACATCGGCCACATACATGGGGCCTTGGCCGCCTCGAAATCCATCTTCGCCAAGTTGATTACATTCTGATTTTTTGAAATAAGGTAAAACATCTTTATAAGCCCAGCCAGGATTCCCTGCCGCTTCCCAACCATCAAAATCGGCCTGGTGCCCTCGAATATAAACCATAGCATTAATGGAACTGGAACCCCCTAACACCTTGCCTCTAGGCCAATAGCTTTGGCGATTATTTGTGCCTTCATCCGCCTCTGCCATATACATCCAATTTACCGCTTTTTGATAGTAGGTTTTACCATAACCAATAGGTACTTGAATCCAAAAACGTTTGTCTGTACCGCCCGCTTCTAATAATAAAACCGTATATTTTCCGTTCTCGCTAAGGCGATGGGCTAACACGCAGCCAGCAGAACCCGCGCCGACAATAACAAAATCAAAATGTTGCATAAGAGGCCTCAAAGGTGAAAAACAGAGGCTAATGCCCTGTGTATGAGATCAATATAGATCAAACTGAAAATACATTTCAAACAAAATTATATCTAATTTGATTAAGGGCTTGTTAAATTTGTTGTTAGGGGTAAAGGGATTTGTTTTGCCTCTATTGTGCAAAAAAAAACGCCCTTCAATGGGCGTTTTTTTTGTTTGACTGGTGTACTAGGGGGGTGATATTTCTCGAGTGTTTAACGCATTTAGCCAATTAAGAGTGTCTGACATGACTTCTGAACGGTTTGTCTCATTGAGTAATTCATGGCGAGCACCTGGGTAGAGTTTTAAGGTGACATTTTTTTGGCCAGACGTTTGATAGTGATTAGCTAACTTGGGCAGGCCTTTCCCCATGAGGCCTACAGGGTCTTGATCACCTCCCATAATAAGAATGGGCAAATTAGCTTGTACTTTATTCAGTGAGCCTGTTTTAAATAGTTTGGCGAGGGCATGTAGAAAGTCCTGCCATAAACTCACAGAGCAGGCGAATCCACACAAACTATCGGCTATATATTTATCGACTTCTTTTTGATCTCGGCTAAGCCAGTCGAATTCTGTACGGCTAGGTTTGAAATGATTATTAAAGGATCCAAATGATAGGAACTGAAGCAACTTACTGTTTTTATCGGCTCCTAATCGAAAGGCTTCGATATTGGCGACTTGTTTTCCTGCCTGACTCATAAATACATTTTGAAGGTTTGATGCGCTGAGGATAACACCATCAATATGCCTAGCATTACCCGTTAGGTAGGATTGAGCGATGAAGGATCCCATGCTATGGCCCAAAATATAATAGGAGAGTGCTTTTTGATGGGGTTCATCACAAATCACAGTTCGAACAGTCTCTAAATCGTCGAGTACTTTCTGCCAGCCATTATTATGTGCGAACTGACCTAGAATAGTTGTACTGCTTGTACCATGACCTCTATGGTTATGAGCCACCACGGCGTAACCTTGCGCGACTAATTCTTGGGCTAAGAGATCATAACGTTTTGCATGTTCTGCCATACCGTGGAATATATGAATCCATGCTTTAGCGTTTTCATTTGGCCAGACATAGGTTTGAATCTCATGTCCATCAGGGGCCTTAATTATCTGCTCTATCATATAATGCTCTTTAGAAGTTTGCCTTCTGGTCTATTAGAATGGCCAATAAGAAGGCGTGCTAAGAACGTTAGATATACCATAAGCGGTATAAAAAGGGCGTTAAATCAACAAGGTCTGCTTGCTTATCTGATATTCGTCTGAGTAATAAGTTAGCTTAATTGTAGGATGAGTCTCTCTCTCTTTTAGGGGGTTTTGTGATCACTTTTACAGGGGTGTAATAAAGGCTGTATTCCTGCGTTAATAACTTATCAACTAGGTAGGATAGTTTGTCAAAAATATTGTCTTGGTTATTTGCTTGCAACACTATTTCGACAGAGTGAGTGTGATTATGGGCACTGAGTTCAATCGTTTTAGTCATATAAGCTGTTTTGCTGGGGTAACTTTTGGCTGAATTTGCATAACCTTGCTCCTCAGAGGGCGTATAAGCGAAGGCGAAGCTATAACCTGCCTCTGATTCTGCGTGGCTAAAGGTACATGAATTATTTGAATCTGCTTGCGTCATTTCGGGGGCAGGTACATTGTCTAAAAAGTTCATATAAGCGATCACAGAGAGTTGCTCACATAATATTGAAAACTCGGGAGAGCTTGATCCTTCGAGTGTAAAATCTTGACTGGTATCTAGGTTAAAGGCTTGATGTTGTGCGGAACTGCAGCCTAATAGACCTATGGAAATAAAAAACAGGAATAATGTACGCATAATCACTTACTCAAAATGTTTTTACATCCTTAACAATAGGTGATTTTTTTAAAAAGTATGATTTAAAAGACGAGTTATCAATCTATATCGAGTGTATTGATAACTGAGATTGAAGTGACTATTGAAAAAAATCAGTCATGAATTTACTTGTTTAATGTTTTGCTTGTCTCAACGCTAGTTCTTGCTCTAGGATTTTAGCGCTGTCTAGATTATTTAGGGGGGCATGCTTATCTGTTGGTATATGACCACTTACTTGCAAAGAAATATAGCGCGTAGCACATACTCTTAAGAAAGAGGTGAAGTTACCCAGGTCATGGCCAGCATCAATAGACTCATGATATAGGCGCGTTATCATTTGAGGCACTTGCAAGTTATCACGAGCCGCGACCTCTTCTAAAATGTACCAGAAACTATTCTCAAGTCGGATGCTAGTGACCATGCCATCAATACGAAGAGAGCGTGTTGAGCTTTGCCATAATTGGCTGTCAGCCTGAATAAAAAGTTTGCACATAAAATAAGACCTAGTTTCTGAGTAAAAACAACAAGCATGTATATCAGTGTAAAGTAGGCCTTTAAGCAAACCAATAATGGAATGATATTTCTGATTCAATCTGCTTAAAGACGATAATCAATGATTAAGTTAACTTAGCATTACTTATCAAGTAATCGATAAAACTGTTTGAGCCATTCAGGGTGTGCAGGCCAAGCGGGGGCAGTTACTAGGTTTCCTTGAGTGATCGCCTGATCAGGGGCAATATCTGCAAAAGTCCCATTACTTGCTTCAACTTCGTAGCGACAGGCAGGATAAGCGGAGCAAGTACGGCCTTCTAAGACACCCGCTGCCGCTAATAGCTGTGCCCCGTGACAAATCGCAGCAACAGGCTTTTCTTCAAGAAAAAAATGACGAACCATCTCAATCACGTCTGGGTTTAACCTTAGGTATTCTGGGGCTCGTCCACCTGGAATAACCAGAGCATCATAATCTGCTGGATTAATATCTGCGAAACTCGCATTCAATGTAAAGTTATGACCGAGTTTCTCTGTATAGGTTTGGTGTCCTTCAAAGTCATGAATAGCGGTTGTGATGATGTCGCCTGATATTTTATCTGGACATACAGCGTCTACCTGATGACTATTTGCAATAAGCGCTTGGAAAGGCACCATGGTTTCATAGTCTTCAGTAAAATCACCTGTGATCATGAGAATTTTTTTATTATTCATTATCTTCTTCCTATCGTGGGTTTTGTTTGTATAGCGATAGGTAAGTTGTAACAAACATTGATAAAGCAAAGGTATTAACAGGTTAATACCTTTTAAATAAGAGGCGTGCAGGGTTACTAGGATTCAAGAAATGGGGTTAATCTTTAAGACCTTGAGGTAAAAAGCCTTCCATGAATTCGGTTTGTTTGAAGGTGGATGCAAGGCGTTGCTTTTGCTGTGCCAGTTTTATCTTGGGGGCGCGGCTTTCATCTACTTGAAAGTTATGCTCACTAATAAGGCGTTTACCTTCGTCGTTCAATTTATCTTCATGAATTTTTCGAACATTTATCGAAAACTCACCAACAGCTTGAATATTATTGTCCCGACTAAAACGGGCGAAGTCATTAAAGTAAAAGTGCTCTTCTACATATCGATCACTCAGGTTAATGAGGCATTGCATGAGTTCATATACGAGCTCGTTAATACAGGCTTTGTTCAGTATCAGGGTGCATTCAATACCATGTAGTTCAGCAAATTCAATTTGAGAATCTTGTTCTGTGTTCCCTATGTGAAAAATGATATCGATAAGGTACTTACCATTTAGCCTAACATTCATGTCTAAACATTCAATACGCGTTTGATCAAAGCGTAAGCGTTCAAATGTTTGATTAATCGTCTTCTTATCAAACACTAGGTTTGAGTCCAAACTCAAATCAAACAGTTCGGCATACTGAGCCATAAGAGGTAGGTCATGATGGCTATTAAAAGGTGTGCTTAGGTTTTCACCATTTTTCGACTTAAGTGTAAAAAGCTCTCTTATTTCATGTTCTCTTGTTTTTTTAAGGGCTAAAAAGACGGTTTGAATAATTTCAGATGTTGGCAGATTAGGTTCGACACGCCACTTTCGGCCATAGACAATTTTTTTGGCTCTATCGGGTTTGTTTTTTTGATAGTTTTCTCTTCCGATAATACCTACTTGAATAAAAAGGCCTTGTTCATCATCGCCGCAAAAAATGGGAAAAGCATGATCGAATGCTATTTTACCTAATAAATGTTCAATACTTTCTAGGTTATGGTGATAGCCATAAAAATGCTGTGGTACGCAGGTTTGCCCATTGGGTAGGTCCACGACAGGTGCTGAAATGAGGCAATACTCGCCCAGCGTCAAGTGAGCATCAATATCTAATTGGCATAAAGACGTATTCTGGACTTTATTTATTGGCAATAGCTTAGAGTCTTTATACATAATTTAAGTCATATTTCTTAATACAAGAGTATGCAGCTGTGACAGGTGAGTCTGTTGCAGGTTCAATGCAAAACAAAATTTTTAAGTGAGTCTGCAATCTAAAAAGGATTTTTGAATTAAAAAATAAAACTGTATAAATGTACAGCTTTATTGTTTTCATATTCTGCATTATCTCTTGGGTCATGATTGTCTTATTTTTCAATTCCATCATTTAGTATCAGCTGTAATATGTCCTTTTCTCGATCTAACATCTGTTTTATGTGTTGGCGTGCTGTTTATATTTATTATATACGAATGAATGAAGTCTATAAAAAACAAAGGCTTAGTTTTATATCGCAAAAATATGAACCCATAACGTTCGTTAAATGAGCCTTTTATTAAAATGGCTTTATTACACTAGCCCACTTATGTTTAGTGTTTTATATTGCAATGGGGTTGGGGGGGAAGTATCTGCTTATCCCTTACCTAACGTTATCAATATGATTAAATTTAAAGGAATAAATTATGTCGTACATGATGGTCGGCGCGTATGGTCCTTTTAGTTCTTCGTTAGATGAAAAGGCTATGACGTGTTTTAACGAAGCAACGGCGCACTTCGATGATATTCAATATACGCCAGTTGCTGTGGCAATACAGGTTGCATCAGGTACTAATTACGCTTTTTTCTGTGATGTAAAAGCAAAAGACAGTGTCACATTGTCTTCTGCCATGATCACTGTTTTTAAACCGTTAGAGGGGCTGGCGGGTATTATGGATATTGAAATATTACCGAGCTAAGTGTGGTGATAAATGTGTAGAAAGCAGAAAGAGTGATTCAATGAATCACTCTTTCTGCTTTCTTGGACTTTATGTATTGACGACTTCTATGGCCTGCATCATGCCTAAATCCTCATGAGTAAGGTTGTGACAATGGAAAACAAAGGTACCCGTAAAGGTCTCAAAACGTGTCCTAAAACGTATTCGTTCAAACGGCGCTAGGTTAACAGTATCTAACCAGGTGCCAGCTGCAACACCACCGCCTTCGACCATTTGAAAGGGATTAACATGTATATGGAACGGATGAGACTCCGCCGTATGATTGTATACTTCCCATTCTTCTACCGCATTTAACGGAATCTGCCATGCATTTTCGCAGGAAAAAGGCTCTCCATTAATGGTGTATTTCTTATTACCCGCAGCGCCTGATAAACCAAACTCAAGGCGACGGCCAAATGTGATCTCTTTTGATGTTATATCCTCAAGTGATTTAGGCCTTTTCAATATACCCTCATAGAGAGGCATATCTAGGGCTTGGGGCTCCACAATTAAGTTAGCGATGTGTTTTGCTTGGGCGACTTCTTGTGTGTCTGATGCAGTAACAGGGTTGGAAAAAATGGCAAACTCACCGGTCTGACTTGCTTTGATAAGTACATCCGCGCGATTACCGGGCACCATCACAATTTTGTTTTGTATTCGCGTTTCTTTAAGAGGGTTACCGTCAAAGCAAAGGGCAGTAAGCGGATGTTGATCAACATAAAAATTCATATTGACCATATGACTGGCATTCACCAAACGCCACCTTTGTACTTCTCCTAGCTTCATTCTGATACTGGGTTTGTGTTGTCCATTAATCAAGGTGACGCCAGGCTGGTTTAATAAGGCATAGTTTTCACATAGGCCTTCGTCGTCATAACGTGGGGTTTGAAAACACATAACCTGTTCTTTACAGGCTTTGATTTCAGCTATGTCGTCAATTGGCCCTTCAATGATCAGGGCCCCCGTCATGCCTGAGGCAACCTGTAAGGCAACTGAACCATGGAAATGGGCATGGTAAAAGTAGGTACCAGGAGGGTGCTCTTTATGAATGTTATAGATATATTGCTCAGACTCTTGGAACCTAACGAGTGTAAAAATATTATCAGCAGGACTTTTAGGAGAGACATGCACCCCATGCACATGCATATTGGTAACATTAAACCCTCTAGGGGTATTATCTTCTTCAGTAGGGATGCTTGTGCATATTTCTTGAAGAGGGTCGTAGGGTAATTTGTTATTCAGTCGTAGGCGAATTGTGTCGCCTGCTTTGACTCGCAAGGTGCGGCCAACAGGAAGGTTATCAAAGCAACGTAAATGAGTTTGTTGGCCCATTAAATCAAAGTTGCCATATTGGGCATTGATTTTGACGTTTAAAAGGCCGTCTATAGACGTTTCTTGAGGGGGATTAATTAATTGTGATGAAGAGGGCTTAGCCCATGCACTGGGAATGCCGGTGACAAGATAGCCCGCTCCTGCCCCTAAAGCCCCCGTTAAGCTAGTCAGTCCTATACCTTTAATAAAAGAGCGCCTTGGGAATCCATTTTGTTTGATTTTACTCATGCTTGCACCTGCGTCTCGGCTTTAAAAAAGGTTGCCATGATATTTTCTGCACTGCGCAAACCTAATGCTGCAGCAGTTAAAGAGGGGGAGGCACTGCCAACACTGAGGTAGTTTGCTGTACCCACAACATAAAGATTCGGGTGGTCGAAACTTTGGCAATAAGCATTGACCACGGCGCTTTCTTTATCATTTCCCATACAAACAGTACCCGCTATGACGGCATCACCTGAGGATAAACTCAGTTGGTACGTGTCTTTAAATTTACCCGCGACGAAATTTTGCCAATTTTCTTCCGTTTTTCTCGGCATGTCTTCATCAGTAATGGTTTTGATACCGAGTTTATGAAAGACATCAAGATGCCAGTCCCAGGCTTTTTTACAACCTTTAAGGGTGTAATCATCTAGTTGGAAATTCACTTCTGGTCTGGGTAGGCCTAAGGGGTCAAGTTGATCCGAGAGGGTTACCCTGTTATAGGCAGTCGGGAGGATTTCAATGGTGCTATGAAGATTAATTTGTCGTGCAGTCTTGTTCTCAATATGACGTTTTAAGGCGTCACCCACTAGGCCTAATTCGATGGCTTTTTGAGCTTCTTCAATAGGACCAATCCCCCCCTTAAAAGCCGCGTTCACAATGAAAGGCGCAATGGAGGCATAGTCTGACCTAAAATCACCATCACGCCATTGGCCAAACGCACCGGTCGCACTGACAGGGCCTCGATAGGGGTAAACCTTCATCTCATCAGGTGCATAACCTAGAGTATTAACATTGGCAAAGCCCATCAGGTTTCTACCTACCTGATCTGAAGAGTTACTGAGCCCTTCTTTTGGTACATTAAATTTCCCTCCTGAAAGTAGCATTAATCTTGCCGTTTCAACGGCATGAGCGGCTAGGATAAAGACTTTTGCTTTCGCAATTCCAACAGGGCCCGTTTTAGGATCAGCATCAAAATTACGGTAATGCAGTTCTGTTACCTTTCCATTGTCATCAAGAACGACTTGATAGACCACCCGATTAGCAAACACCCTGGTGCCTTGTCGCTCTGCTTTATGCACATGAACGCTGGCGTCATACTTGGCGCCAATAGGGCAAATAGGTAAGCAACTTGCGTTGCCACAACATTGGGGACGGTCATCTCTTGGAATTGAGTTACGACAATGAGGAAGAGGTTGGCTATCAGGGCCTAAGCCATGGCGTTTAACTTCTTCCCCAATGGTT
>Ga0209395_1002399_pt1 | contig 24598 bp, 19 predicted proteins | sample GOMGulsemesocosm_3_FD_184635 | JGI IMG/M metagenome (GOLD analysis project Ga0209395, IMG submission 184635) | Methane-oxidizing microbial communities from mesocosms in the Gulf of Mexico - GOM9D Gulf of Mexico (SPAdes) (version 2) | ecosystem: Environmental > Aquatic > Marine > Cold seeps... | reverse complement strand
TAGCAATAGTGATTAAGATAACGGTGAATGGAATAGCCGCCATCTCAATGCTATCTCCCCAGTTACCAAATTTACGGATTTGACCAACGGTTCCCATCGCACCAAGGAATATGAGTAAGCCACCACGTACGCCCTCGCCTGTTAAGGTAACTAGTTTTGAGCCACCTTTAGAGATACTCAGCAATATACCAAAGGCACCAATTAATATGCCCAATGCGAGTGGATGTCCACCAGCAGCTGCAATAAGTGGAATAAGTGGAATCATTGGACCATGCGTACCCGCAAGGTTAGTACGCGGGTTTAAAATTGCAGAGAAAAGAACAGCAAACAGAACACCGGCAATTAGCATTTCAAAACGCACGTTTTCAGCAACAAATGCTGCATCTAAACCAAACTGCACCGCAAATGCGCCTGCCATTGCAGCTACCATTACGATTTTACCGATGGTTGCTGCCAATGCAGGCACCCAATCTTCAATCTCAATACCATAATCACGGTAAGGTAAGTTAATACCCCAACGCTTTGGCTTGGTAATAAGCAGTTCGTTATTTAGGTACTCTTCACGTGAATTGAAGTCACTCGCGGGTTTGTGCCTCTCTCGGTAAGATAAATTATCAGCATCCTGCATTAGGTAGTCCTTTTAAGTTTTAAATTTATTGACGATAAATTACCAGCATGAGAGATGATTTTGTTGTTTTAAAACAAACTACACTGCAATCTGAATTTGTACGGGCAGTTAAAAGTGGAGAGTGAATAACCGATCACGATTCAAACAACTTTTGTAGTTTTTTTATCTTTATTGCTTGTTTTAACATCAAAAGATATAAAAGTGAATAATACCCTACTTTAGAGGTAGGTTTTAGTCATTGGCAGTTCATGCGAATCAATACATGTAAATTGCATAACCTTGATAGGTCATAGTTTAGTATGAAAGCTGAAAGTGTAAACAATGCTAAGTTGGTATTAAATAACCAACAAAAAGATCCGCTAGTTAGTCCCACTAGTGACTGGTTATTAACAGGTTGAAAACCAGTAACTAGTAGGAACGTTGATACTTTATATCCAGTTTAAATTTAAAAATTTACAGGCATTCAATTGTAGGTATAGGTAAAGTTTACACGCGGGTTAAAAATCACTCAAAAGGACTAGCCCTTTTGAGTGATTGAATAGCAGTTTTATTGTGAAGGGGTTCTGGCTAATAAAAGAAGAAAGTACTTCTTATATGCCTTAATTTTCTTTGTATTCCGCGTTGACATTTTATGCCTTGATGTTATTGTAATACCAGTTGCTTTTTTTATTATGTTTTACATACAGGGATTTTATTATGGCTAATTATCAATTTTTCAAACACAAGGGTGAAGGCCCGCTTGTCCACTTAGATGTTGATGCAAGTACTTTTTACAACGAGAAAGAACAATTAATTAGCCAAGGCTTTGAGACTTATGGCGATACTATCCAAGCAGAAACAACCGAAGAAGCATATCAGCGCGCTAACAATATGATGGATGAAGCGGTGCAGCAGTATGGTATGGCGCACCCAATGGGAGGCTTGTTTTATTTTGTAAAAGGCATGTACGAACTGTTATTTAAAAAGAAAAAAAGCAGTTAACTTGAGTCTGAATAATTAGTGTTTTAATACAATTACCTGACTTTATGACAAGGTTGGGTAATTCATAGCAAGTCCAAATCCCTTCCCTCGCATCTCGTTTGTAATGCTCAGCAGTAATATACACACATACTACAAAGAACTTTGTTAACAGGACTGCCACACCAGTAAAAAATTATTTGCAGGCATGGGGATTTTTTCGATTAAATGAAGGCCTTTCCCCCATTCACTCAACTCATTGATATCACGAATACCACCACAACCATTTTTTAGCAAATGCTGATCGAATTCACGGTTACTTTCACTCGTATACTGCCCGCCTTCATTGAAGGGGCCATATTGGCAAAAGGTGCCACCTTTTTGCAAATTTCTCCCAATCACTTCCATCATTTGCTTAGCATGCTTCTGTTGCATAATATGCGTCGTATTAGCAGTAAAAATAGCATCAACATCTATGTCAGGCCAAGCCTGTTCGCCAATCAAAAACTCAAAAGGTGCTATCAAATTATCACTAGGACAGGCTTCTATCCACGCCTTGATACTAGGGTGATTATTTTTACTGTCACTACAATGCCAAAGTAGATGGGGTAGGTACGCGGCAAAAAATACTGCATGTTGACCAGTACCAGAGCCAATCTCTAAGACGCTACTCTTGCTGTTAAATAAATGAGAAAGCTGATCTAAAATTGGTTGTTGGTTACGCTCGCAGGCGGCTGATGATTGTTTTGTCATACTTGCTCTCTTTAACGTTAGGAATATTGATGTTAGCTGTTAGCTGTTAGCTGTTAGCTGTTAGCTGTTAGCTGTTAGCTGTTAGCTGTTAGCTGTTAGCTGTTAGCTGTTAGCTGTTAGCTGTTAGCTGTTAGCTCAATACTTTTTCTTACACGCATAAAAAAAGCAAGCCGAAGCTTGCTTTTTATCTAATCAATTTAATGATTATTCAGCAGCTGGTGCTTCTTACATTCACAATATACACAACAGTTTAATGAAGAGTAACCGAAACGCAGTTTCGCAGTGCGATGAAGGCTAGTTTCTTTAATACTTAGACGTACACGGCCTTGGCGGTCTACTTCTAGTACTTTAACTTCTTGACCTTCTTTCAAGTGGCCAGATAGTTTATGTATAGGCCCTTCACCGTTATTTGAGGCATAGCTGTGAGATGTGAACTAGACCATCTTTGTTTTCTACAGGCATAAAAAAAAGCAAGCCGAAGCTTGCTTTTTATCTAATCAATTTAATGATTATTCAGCAGCTGGTGCTTCTTTCTTTTCAGCGGCTTCTTTAATACTTAGACGTACACGACCTTGGCGATCTACTTCTAGTACTTTAACTTTAACTTCTTGACCTTCTTTCAAGTGATCAGAAACTTTCTGTACACGCTCTTCACAGATTTGTGAGATGTGAACTAGACCATCTTTACCCGGTAAGATGTTAACGAATGCGCCGAAATCAGCTAGACGTACAACTTTACCTTCGTAGATAGTACCTACTTCAACTTCAGCAGTTAGCGTTTTAATGCGGTTGATTGCATCGTCAGCTTGCTCGCCAGAAGTAGCTGCAATTTTAACTGTACCGTCATCTTCGATTTCGATTGTAGTACCAGTCTCTTCACATAGAGCACGGATTGTTGCGCCACCTTTACCAATAACGTCACGGATTTTATCAGTGTTGATTTTGATAGTGTGAATGCGTGGTGCGAATTGAGAGATCTCTTGACGACCTTCAGAAATCGCTTCGTCCATTACCGTAAGGATATGTAGACGTGCAGCTTTTGCTTGGTTTAAAGCAATTTGCATGATTTCGCGTGTGATACCTTCAATTTTGATATCCATTTGCAGTGCAGTAATACCACCATCAGTACCCGCTACTTTAAAGTCCATATCACCAAGATGATCTTCATCACCTAAGATATCAGAAAGAACAACGAACTCTTCGCCTTCTTTAACTAGACCCATCGCGATACCAGCAACAGACGCTTTAAGAGGAACACCAGCATCCATAAGTGCTAGAGATGAACCACATACAGAAGCCATTGAAGATGAACCGTTAGATTCAGTGATTTCTGATACAACACGTACTGTGTATGGGAATTCTTCTACAGAAGGCATTACCGCTAATACACCACGTTTCGCTAGACGACCGTGACCAATTTCACGACGCTTAGGAGAACCAACAAAACCAGTTTCGCCTACACAGTATGGAGGGAAGTTGTAATGTAATAAGAAGTGATCTTTCTTCTCACCCATTAGGCTGTCGATGATTTGTGCATCACGTTGTGTACCAAGCGTCGCTGTTACTAATGCTTGAGTTTCACCACGTGTAAATAGTGAAGAACCGTGAGTACGTGGTAAAACACCAGTACGAACGTCAAGCGCACGAACGCTCTCTGGATCACGACCATCGATACGTGGCTCACCTTTAATGATGCGCGTACGTACAACTGTTTTTTCTAGATCGTGTAAGTATTCACCTACTTTTTTAGCATCTAAAGTTTCGTCAGCAGCTAATAATTTTTCTTTAACTTCAGTTGTGATCGCTTTGATTGTATCGTAACGCTCACCTTTGTCGCTGATTTGGTAAGCTTCTTCGAAACGTGCTTGTGCTTCAGTTGCAATAGCAGCATCTAATGCTTCGTTACGTACTGGAGCAGACCAGTTCCACGCAGGGCGTGCAACTTCAGCAGCAAATTCTTTAATCGCTTCAACAACAACTTGTTGCTCATCGTGACCGTATACAACAGCGCCTAACATTACGTCTTCGCTTAGGATAGCAGCTTCAGATTCAACCATTAATACAGCGTTATCAGTACCTGATACAACAAGGTTAAGATCACTTGTTTCTAATTCTGTTTTAGTTGGGTTAAGTAGGTATTGACCTTCTTTGTAACCAACACGAGCACAACCGATAGGACCGTTAAAAGGCATACCAGAGATAGAAAGTGCCGCAGATGTTGCGATCATAGCAACGATATCTGGGTTAACTTCTGGGTTGATTGAAACAACAGTTGCAATCACTTGTACTTCGTTTTTGAAACCTTCAGGGAAAAGAGGACGGACTGGACGGTCGATTAGACGTGCAATTAGTGTCTCTTCTTCAGATGGACGGCCTTCACGTTTGAAGAAACCACCTGGGATTTTACCTGCAGCGTATGTTTTTTCTTGGTAGTTAACAGTAAGAGGGAAGAAATCACGCTCTTGATCATCTGCATTTTTACCAACAACAGAAACGAATACACAGGTATCGTCCATGCTACACATTACAGCGGCAGTTGCTTGACGTGCAATTACGCCAGTTTCTAGTGTTACAGTATGTTCACCATACTGAAAACTTTTAACAATAGGAGTCATTTTTTTTCCTTGGATTATATATTTAGTTTTATGCTTTTTATCGCGCGAACAGTATACGTCAAAGTTTTTGCTTTAAAACAATTTTACAGGTTTTTTTTAGGGTTTTTATGAGCTAAATGAAATATAGCTCATAGCAATGATTTCAATTCGTTTAATCAGCTTGATTTAGCCTCATTAGTTGCTTATTTATTACTAATATTCCGTTTGAGTTAACAAATAAAAGGGGTATAGTGATCACTTACTCTTTAATGGAAAATAGCTAGTTTTGATTCGAATACTTGCCATGCTCATCACCCTATTAGTTTCAGTATCAGCTTTTTCTGGCGTTATTGAAGTTAACGATACTTGGCCATCGAGCAATGATATTGTATTAAGCAGCGATAAAGTAATATCGAATGATAACAACCGTGTTAATCCCTTGTTAGATAATACCTTGTCTGAAGTAGATAACTCGCCACTACAACCTCAATCACAAAACCACAGTAAAGCACTCGATTTTGCACAACCTATTCGCGCGAGTTTATTAACCAACAACCTTAATCAAACGCCAGAATATGTACTGGTTTATGAATTATTAAGCGCACAACTTGATGTCTTTGCCGATCACGAAACAAGGTTAGCGCAATCGCCACCCGCTTGGTTTATGCAATTCTCAGATAACAGTACCCGCCTCTCCGGCTGGAAAGAAAGTAATAACCTGTACGCATCAAAAGTCACCTACCACTTTAGTTAACCTCTGCGCTTGTAGGTCGTAAAACACTCTGTATTTTTCACCTGAAAGCCACTCATATAATTTATCTATTTAACACCACCCTTTTGGTTTTTTAGATGGCGTTTTGCGTCACTTATTCAAGCCAAATTATTGCGTGGTCAAATTAAATTTTATTGCATGTGTTTATCTCTTCGCTCACTCAAGGTATACAGAGTTGAGGCACATGCTGAGGTTCCTATGAAACAACCCTATAAAACTATTAACCGTTATTCAAAATGGCAATACTTAGTGATTATTTTCACTATTGCCATTCTCAGTTTAAACGCCCTGCCTAATTGGTTTGGTGAGAAAGCAGCATTACACGTACAAAGCAGTGCCCCCAACACAACCAAGCTAGACAATGCCAATTTATTTAACCTGTTAACCGAACAAGGAATAGCTGTTGAACAGATAGAGCAACAAAACAAGCAAAGTATCATTTTGCTAAAAGATGAAACACAGCAACAAAAAGCACGCAATTCGCTAGATGCGTTGCTTGGTGAACAATACAGCGTGGCAATGGCAATGGAATCAGCGAGCCCTAGCTGGTTAAAAAAACTGGGGGCTAAACCGGTAAAATTAGGTTTAGATTTACGCGGTGGCGTGCAATTTGTGATGCAGGTTGATACCGATGCTGCACTGCATGAGCGTGAAGTAAAAATTGAAAAAGATATTAAGCAGTTATTGCGTGAGTTTAAAGCCCATGGTGCACGGATCGGTACAGTCAAAGATGGTTCAATGGTCCTACGCTACCCAGAGCACATACAAGCAAAAATATCACTGGTTATGCAGGAGTTAAGCACTCTTTATCCGCAGCTATCTCAGCATAAAAATAATAACCAACAAATAACCATTGCAACTAATGAGCAGTTTGCGCAAACCTACCATCAAGAATTAATGTCTCAAAACATTAAAACCATGCGCGATAGAATTGAAGCACTTGGCATTACTGAAGCTGTAGTGCAACGACAGGGTAGTCATTTCATTCGTATCGAATTACCCGGTGTGCAAGATCCTTCACAGGCAAGGCGTATTATCGGTGCAACAGCATCGCTAGACTTTCACCAATTACAATCCGTTGGAGGGCATTTATATAAAAGTAATTCTGGTGAGATGGTGCGCTTAGCGACTTCTGCCATTATGTCCGGTACGCATATCACCGATGCTCGTGCTCAGTTTGGTGAAATGGGACAACCAGAGGTATTTATCACCTTAGATAGCGCAGGTGGAAAGCTGATGTCCGATTTTACTAAAGACAATATTGGCCAACCAATGGCAACGCTATTTTCCGAATATCAACAAAACGAACAAGGGGTTTTACAAAAAAACAGTAAAGTGATTAGTGTGGCAACCATACAAGCACACTTGGGGTCCCGCTTTACCATTACCGGTATGGAAAGCCTTAAAGCAACGCAAGAGTTAGCGATGTTACTCAAAGCGGGTAGCTTAACCGCTCCGGTGACGATTGTAGAAGAACGTACCTTAGGGCCTTCACTTGGAGAACAAAACATCACTAATGGCATGGCGGCCATCATGCTCGGTTTAAGTATGATGTTAGTGTTTATGGCGCTTTGGTATCGAAAGTTAGGGCTGATTGCAAATGTTGCGCTACTACTTAATTTAATCTGTTTATTAGGCTTGTTATCGCTGGTGCCAGGAGCAGTATTAACCTTACCTGGTATTGCTGGTTTTGTACTGACCATCGGTATGGCCGTTGATACCAACGTGCTTATTTTCGAGCGTATTAAGGAGGAGTTAAAACGCGGGAAAAGCACCGCTTTAGCAATTCACCACGGTTACAAAAATGCATTAAGTACCATCATGGATGCCAACATCACCTCGTTAATCATCGCTATTATTTTATTCTCTGTGGGTTACGGCCCTATCAAAGGCTTTGCCATTACCCTTGGATTTGGCATTTTAACAAGCATGTTCACCGGCATCTATGTTTCTCGTGCTTTGGTCAATATATTTATTAATAAACCAAGTAAGCAAGTTAAGTCATCTCAATTAATAAAGCAGGTAAGCGTATGAAAACGAACAAATCAGGTTTCACCCTCGCCCGTTATATCGGTTTATATTGCTCAATAGTGATTGTTTTATTATCGCTATTAGTCATGCAATTCAAAGGTTTCAACTTCGCAGTTGATTTTACCGGTGGTGTGATCACCGAAATACAAACAAGCCAGCCAGTCAGGCAACAACAATTACAAGAAGCGCTAGAGCATGTAATAGAACAGCCCTTTTCATTAACTAACGTGGGTAATGATTCACAGTGGTCAATTCGCCAGGCGATCAGTGGCGATAAAATGCCTGAAACATCACTGTTAATGAATGATGTAAATGAGAGTTTTTCAATTAAAGTATTAAGCGCAAGTGTGATTGGCCCACAAGTTGGCGATGAACTCTTTGAAGCGGGCGGTTTAGCGATTTTAGCCTCATTAATCGCGATGATGATTTATCTTTCTTTGCGTTTTGAATGGCGTTTAGCCAGTGGCGCAGTGGCCGCTTTGTTTCATGACATTATCATTGTACTCGGAGTATTTTCTTGGTTACAGATTGAATTTGATCTTACCGTATTAGCTGCCCTGTTAGCTGTGATAGGTTATTCTTTAAATGATTCAATTGTTATCTCAGATAGGATCAGGGAGATGCTAAGCAGTAACACTAAAGGCTCGTTAAACACTATTATTAATAGTGCTATTCGCTCAACTTTAACCCGTACCTTAATTACATCTGGTACAACCTTAGGCACAGTATCGGCAATCTGGTTATTAGCAGGTCAGCCTCTACAGGGTTTCTCTATTGCACTTTTTGTTGGCATTGTGGTGGGCACATTCTCATCGGTATGTTTATCGGTAACCATACCAGAGCGATTAAACTTGAAGAGAGAGCATTACCAAGTTCCAGAAAAAACATAGCAAACTGAAAGCTACCCTTAAACCATAAGCCAGACTAAATAGTCTGGCTTTTTATTTTTCTATTTTACCAACCCCAATTTTTTCGCTAAGGGTTCAATCGCCCCACCTTGCAATAACACCGAAAATAACACCACAAAGAAAACCATGTGAATCATTTCAATTGAACCTTCCACCCCAGCAGTAGCAGGAATCAATGCAAAAACAATCGGTGTTGCACCTTTTAACCCGATGGAAGAGATAAACAAACGTTTTTTCCAAGAGGCTTTTACAAAAGGCAAATAACACAGTTGCACCGCTAACGGCCTTGCGACAAAAATAAGTAACAAAGCAGGAATAACCGATATCCAGAATACTTGCATCAAGTTTTGTGGGAAGATCTGTAAGCCAATCAACACAAACATCAATGACTGCGCGAGCCAAGCAAGGCCATTATAAAAGTGTTTATTAACCTCACTACCACGTAATAATTGATTACCAATAATCACCCCAGCAATATAAACCGCCACTAATACATTACCGCCAATCATCTCTGTGCCGTACACAGTTATGGTAAAGCAAGCTAGAATAAAAACAGGAATTAAGCCGAACTCTTCTAGTTTAATATGGTTAAGTGCCATCACACATAACTTACCCAAAACCATCCCCACCAAACCACCAAATAAAACCTGTTGGGCTAACAACATACTGATGCTTGAAACAGAGGGGGCGATACCCGTACTACTTACCAGAATATCAGTTAATAAAATGACCATTAATAGCGCAACGGGATCATTAGTCGCGGATTCAAATTCAAGTACCGTATCGGTATTTTCTTTAAGTTTAAGTTTCTTGGACTCTAAAATGGAAAATACAGCGGCGGCATCTGTCGATGAAACAACAGCTGCAAACAATAGGCAGGTTAGGTAATTAAAGTCTAATAAATAATAAAGGATCACCGAGAAAAACAACGTGGTAAATAACACGCCAAAGCTCGATAATGTGCCCCCCTCTTTCCAAGCGAGTTTAATGCTTTTAGTTGAAGTATTTAACCCACCGACAAATACAATCACATTTAATGCCATGCTGCCAATAAACGAGGTTAATTGTAAATTATCATAGACAAAATCAAACTCACCATTTCCAAACAGTAAACCCACAGACATAAAAATAAGTAGCGATGGAATGCCAACGGTTTTAGAAGGGTGGTGTAACAAGATGCCAATAGCGACTAGGCTAGCAACACCGATCATGATCATTTCAAAGGACATTCTCACTCCGTATTTATTACATTTTAAACAAAGGGTATTCGAAAAGGGGCTGGTCGTTAGGCCATGCTAAAATGGCACTATTTGAATCACAATAATTCGTATTTATTATACTAAATAACGGCGAATGAAACACTAAACTTACTGGTCAACAAGGTGAAATAATCAAGAAAAACGAGCGTGGAATTTATAAAATACTCAGAAAAATAGCCGAGAACAGAAGAAGCAAACTCCCGCTCTCGCTAAATGATATTTCAGCCTTTATTTGAGTGGTTTTAATAGATCTTTAATCACCGAATTCAAACTAATAAATACAATCAAAGTGGCTAATAAAGGTAAAACTAACCACATACTCGGATGTAATTGTGTGGGTAACTGAAAACCCCATCGCATCAAGCTAAACAAGATTAGCTCCGCTGCAATAGCAGCAACAAATCCAGCACTGATTGCTAATAACCCATACTCAGCCCAAAGCGTGTGGCTAATGCGTTTTTTACTCGCGCCTAACGTACGATATAAAGTAATCTCTCGCTTTCGCTCCCCTAAACTTAAACGTAATAAGGTGAATATGAGTAAAATGCCACTTACTACACCTAATGATGCAAGTCCCGTTAATGACCAAGATATCTGTTTTAATAGCCCTTGAATCTTATGACCCATTGAGCGAAAATCTAACAAACTCACCGTCGGATATAAACGCGCTAATTGATTAACTAATTCGTTCTGAGCTTGTTCAACTCTAAAGCTAAGCATCCATGTTGCAGGTAAATCAGCAATCACATCTTCACTGAAGATAAACACAAAATTAGGTTTCATGCTTTGCCATTTTACTGAGCGAATCGAATTCACCGTGGCACTAAAGGTTTGGCTGTTCACTTCAAAAGTTAAACGGTCACCTAATTTAATATTCAAATCGGTGGCGACCTTCTGCTCCACGGAGACTGTTTTTTCACCGCCCCACTGCCCAGCAATTATTGGGTTATAAACAGGTAACTGTTTGACCCAAGTAAAGTTTATTTCGCGTTTTAATATATTTGGCAGCTGTTCTTTATTAGCAACATGCTCACTGGCTATTTGTCCGTTAACCTCAGTAATACGACCACGAATAATGGCAAATGCATCACTACGTGGCAGCGCTAATGTATCAACTTGTTCTAGGTAACCTTGTTGCTCTTCGGGGCTGATATTAATTGCAAAAACATTAGGGGCATCGGGCGAAAGTGTTTGTTGCCAATCCCCCAATAAATCACTTTTTATTAGCCAAATAAGCGCCACTAACATTAACGACCCCGATAACGCAGCAAGTTGCATCAAACTATTTTTTGGGGAACGGTTAATACGGCTTAAGGCTAAACTAAAAGCAGCGCTCCATTTTAGCCTGCCGAGTAGTTGTAAAAGGCCATAACTAAGCCCAGCTAAAACAACAAATAAAGCTAACAAACCAAGCAGTACCATCCACACCAGTTTGTTAGAAGCATAAAAAAGTAACAAAGCGCAAAAAGGCAATAACAATAACCACCAGCTAGTTTTGGCGTATTTGGTTTTTTGCTGTTGAATGACATTGATTGCAGGCGCGTCTAACAAACGCGTTAACGGAATCAATAATGCGGGTAGACCAATGCACAGCGCTACCCCAATGGCAAATAAAAAGGGTTGCAAACCTACACTGGGTAATTGCTTTGGTAAAATATCAGTGAGTGGTAAGCGTAATAAAAACTCTAATAACAAACCCAATGAACAGCCCACAATAAAGGCGATAACAAACATGATGAAAACTTGTGTGGTTAACCATAAGCGTAACCAAGCACGACTCGCGCCCATACTTTTTAACATCGACACAGTTTCACTACGATCGCGTGCATAATGCAAACAGGTCAGTATTAACGTCACCGCAGCCATTAAAATAACCATCAAAATAGTAAGCGATAAATATTGCTTGGCTTTGTTTATTAAAGACGCGGTACGACCTTGTTTGTTTTCATCAATCCAGGACTCCCCCGCTTGCAACAGGTAAGTTTTTTGTAAAGCAGTGAGTGACGATGCATTGCCATTTACAAACAAACGAAAACTAACGCGACTCCCAACCTGTACCGCCCCTGTTTTAGCCAAATCACTTGCATGCATAAACAGATTAGGAATACTGTTAAAGGGGTTATAAGCCAACTCAGGCTCATCCTGAATCAAACCACTGATAGTTAACTCAGCATCCCCAACAGCAATATTATCGCCAATGCTGACATCCAATAGTGCAAATAAACGCGCTGATAACCATAACTCCCCTGGATTAACTTGATGTTGTAATGTTTTATTCTTGCCGACTAAATTCAGCTCTCCCCGTAACGGGTAATTACTCTCAACACTTTTAACTGTCACCAACTGCATTTTTTGGTCACTAAAAGCCATGGTTTGAAATTGGCTTTGTGCAGAAATAGTTACCCCCCGTTGCTTTGCTTTTTCTAATAAGGAGGGGTGAATTGGATTCGATGACTTAAAGACTAAATCAGCAGCTAATAATGAGCGCCCGTGGTTAGTCATTACTTTTTCAACACGTAGCGCAAGCGTTGAAAGCGCCACTACGCAGGCAATAATCAAGGTAAGCGCTACCAAAACAGGCCATAATTGCCCAAATAAAATCTCGCGCCAGCTCCAGCTGACTGTCATTTTATTTACTTTTAGCGATTTTCCTAACATTGGCTTTCCTGACACTTATTTTCGTGGCTGTGCCCATCATTGATAATCAAGGTGCGTTGGCAGCGTTTTGCAAGATTTGCGTCATGCGTAACTAAAATAAGCGTAGTGCCTTGCTCTTGATTCATCTTAAATAACAGCTCGATAATATGTGCAGCTGTTTTTTGGTCTAAATTACCCGTAGGTTCATCGGCAAATAACACTTTGGGCTTTGTTACAAAAGCGCGCGCTAATGCCACACGTTGTTGCTCGCCACCTGAAAGCTGCGTGGGAAGGTGTGTTTCTCGCCCAGCCAACCCCACCTCTTTTAATAACTGTTTAGCTTTTTGATTATTCGAGCGGTCATCTTCATTGCCACGCAATACCATCGGTAAGGTGACGTTCTGCAAGGCAGTCAAAGAGGGAATTAGTAGGAAATTTTGGAATACAAAGCCGATCGACTCACCACGTATTTTAGCGCGTTGTTCATCGTTCATCGCTGAAATAGTCTCACCTAGTAAGGTGATAGAACCCGATGTAGGCTGATCTAACCCTGCCAGCAACCCCATTAATGTAGACTTACCTGCGCCTGAGGTGCCCATTATGGCAACCGACTCACCGGCATTAATGTCAAAAGAGATGCCCTTTAGGATGGATAATTGGTTATCATTGCTAATGACTGATTTAGTCACATTTTCAACACTTATGATGGATTGACTCATGATTAAACTGATTTCCTTATTATCTACATTGTTTACGTTAATATTTTCAGCGGCAGTTAACAGTAACACGTTACTGATTGTTGGAGATAGTTTAAGCGCAGGTTATCAAATGCCCGTAGAGCAAAGCTGGCCAGTGTTATTACCCGCACAGTTCAAACATCAAGGCAAAACTGTACACGTTATCAACGCCAGTATTTCAGGTGATACCACGGGCAATGGCTTAGCTAGGTTACCGGCTTTATTAAAGTTACATCAACCCGATTATGTGCTGATAGAATTAGGTGCAAATGATGGATTACGAGGTTTTTCCCCTAATATTATCAGCAACAACTTAGCAGTCATGATTAAGCATATCAAAGCAGAAAATGCCCTACCTCTATTAATGCAGATTCAGGTGCCCACTAATTATGGTAGGCGTTATAGCCAAGCTTTTTCTGGTCTTTACCCGATCATTAGTCAGCAACAGGAGATTCCATTAGTGCCCTTTTTCTTAGAGCATGTGATAACACAACCACAGTGGATGATGAGCGATGGTTTGCACCCCAATGTCAAAGCCCAACCATGGATTGCCGAGTTTATGGCAATAGAGCTCAATAAGGTGATTTAATAACAATAGTTCTGTTGAAGGGAGGTTTAGAGAGAACTAATAATATGTTTACTGGGCCAGAAACAAAAAAAGAGCCGTTAGGCTCTTTTTATTAACAAGGTTTAAGTCGGGTGGTTTTGATACTGTCGACGTAAACCAAGTTCAGCGATAATCGCGAGTGATAATAATTTTCTAACCCCAGAAACAAAAAAGAGCCGTTAGGCTCATTTTATTAACAAGGTTTAAGTCGGGGTAGTTTTGATACTGTCGACGTAAACCAAGTTCAGCAATAATCGCAAGTGATAATAATTTTCTAACCCCTGAAACAAAAAAAGAGCCGTTAGGCTCTTTTTATTAACAAGGTTTAAGTTCGAATTAACGACGTAGACCAAGTTCAGCGATTACTTTAGTGTAAGCTGCAACGTCTTTGCGCTTAAGGTAATCAAGTAATTTACGACGCTGAGCAACCATGCGTAATAGACCACGACGGCTGTGGTGATCATGGATGTGCTCTTTGAAGTGACCTTGAAGGTGGTTGATTTGAGCTGTGTACAAAGCAACTTGTACTTCAGATGAACCAGTATCGCCTTCAGAACGACCAAATTTAGCTACGATTTCAGCTTTCTGTTGTGCACTTAGTGACATAACATATTCCTATATTTTGTGGTTATGTGAATAACCTATTTTAATTATTGTCGCCGATCACTAATTCAGCGACAAAGTGAACCGCGGATTCTACGGTGTATTAGCCTGTGAAGCAAACTATTTTAAGGTTATTTTACAACTCCTCAAGCCAACACTATTTCAGCCTATCCCGCCATTGAAAAGCATCTATTTAAACCTCTAGAATAGATGCCGAGCAATATCTTTAAACGCACAAGGAAGACAAAGAAAATGGTCACTCAACAGCAATTAAATGAATCAATCAATGTACTCGAACTTAATAACAAGGTGATCATTTTACACTCTGCCTACGGTAGCTTTGGTGGCGTTGAGGGGGGCCCTAATACCATCATTGATTGTTTCTTAAATGCTGGTTGTACATTGTTGGTGCCTACGTTTACTTATGATAATGATGCATACCCGCCACAACAGGGGGAAAAGTACGCTCAAAATGGCATGAACTTAACCAGCTATCAAGATGCCTTAAATGGATTAACACACAGCTTTGATAAAAATAGCCAGCAAATTAGCGACTCGATGGGTGTGTTACCCAAAGTTATTTTGTCACGTAAAGAGAGTACACGAAGCGTGCACCCCGTTAATTCTTTTACAGCAATAGGCCCTCAAGCGAACCAAATCATTAAACAGCAAACCCTACTGGACGTTTATGGCCCTTACCAAGCTTGTTATGAGTTGCAGGATGCTGTTTTACTTTTGATGGGTATCGACTTTACTGGCGTGACCCCTATCCATTTTGCCGAACAAAAGGCAGGACGCAGCCTCTTTCGCGCTTGGGCGAACCTACAAGATAAAAACAACCTTAAACAGGTTGTTGAAGTAAGCATAGGCTCATGCTCAGATGGTTTTAATACTTTAAAAGAAACTGTAGCTCACCTTGAGAAAGAGCAGATCGTAAGTAAAAGTAAATGGCAATGTTTTGAATTTAATCCCTTTATTAATAGCATCAAGCAACAGATCATTAATCAACCAAGCATAACGCAATGCGAAAATGTAAATTGTATTCGCTGTCATGACGCTATTTTAGGTGGTCCACTGCTGGAAGGAGAAAAATAATAGGACAACAATAAAAAATAAAATTTGTAACATAACATTTACACGTACATTTTTTATTCAATAAACATTGTGTTACTTATGACAATGTTAACCTTTTACTATAATCGCTCATTGGTCTTACCAGTAGGTAAGTTGTTAATTCCCCTTGAAGCCAATAGAGACTCAGCCTTCAGGGCCAAAATAAAAATAGGAATATATTTTAAAAATCTACCATAAAGGCAATCTTCGCTAAATAACTTGTCTCAGATCACACTAAAAACACCCAGTGTAACAAAATGTAACAGGCCATAAAAAGTCATATACACAGAGTAACTATTAGGTTTAAATCAACGGGTCAACACAACAAACAACAGTTTTACTCTTTAGTACGAACGGAATTGAATTAGAGGTGAATACAACTCACAAACACCTCTAATAAAGTAATGAATGCTTTGAGCAGAGGTTATGTTTACAGGTATTTATTATGAACAGAGAAGTAACCGCAAATCCTGACTTCACTACAGGTGATAAAACACCCCCACAAACAGAAGCGCTTGATGCAAGTCGTTGGAATCAACAAGACACTACTTGGGTATTAAGCCTATTTGGTACCGCTGTTGGTGCTGGTATTCTATTTTTACCCATTAATGCAGGCCTTGGTGGATTTTGGCCCTTAGTTGCAATGGCTGTACTTGTTGGCCCGATGATCTACTGGGCACATCGCAACCTTTCACGCTTTGTACTTTCATCTAAAAGGCCTAATGCAGATATTACCGACGTAGTTGAAGAACATTTTGGTACTGGCGCAGGCAAAATAATCACCCTACTATACTTTTTTGCCATCTACCCTATCGTGCTTATCTATGGTGTGAGTATCACCAATACCGTTGATAGTTTTATGGTACACCAATTAGGCATGCAATCACCCGCACGCTGGTTATTATCGATTGTGCTTATTATGGGAATGATGTCGGTGATGCTTTCTGGTGAAAAAGTGATGCTGAAAATAACCCAGTTCTTAGTTTACCCATTAGTCTTTATTCTACTTGGTATGTCACTGTTCTTAATTCCAGACTGGAATTTATCAGCAGTGAGCCAAGTACCAAGCGCGGTTGATTTTACCACTACACTTTGGTTAACCATTCCTGTTTTAATCTTTGCGTTTAACCATTCACCAGCAGTGAGTAGCTTTGCAAGCAAACAACGTGAACAATATGGCGATCAAGCGGTTAAAAAGTCTGATGCTATTTTAAAACGTACATCTGCAATGCTATTAGGTTTTGTTATGTTCTTTGTGTTTTCAGTGGTACTGAGCCTAACACCTGAAATGTTAGCTGGCGCTAAAGCGCAAAACTTACCCGTGCTTTCTTACCTTGCAAATGTACACGGTAGTCCACTGATTGCTTACTTCGGTCCGGTTGTTGCTTTTGTTGCCATTGTCTCTTCATTCTTTGGTCACTATTTAGGTGCACGTGAAGGCATGAATGGCATCATTTTGAAACAAGCTAAAGCGATGGGTAAAACGGTCAGCCTTAAAAAAGTAAATAATTTCACGATTGGCTTTATGATCACAACCCTTTGGTTAGTGGCCGTATTAAACCCTGGGGTGCTCGGTATGATTGAAAACCTAGGTGGACCAATTATCGCGACCATCCTATTCTTAATGCCGATGTATGCTATAAAACGAGTGCCTGCAATGGCGAAATACCAAGGTACTATTGCAAATATATTCATTACTTGCATGGGTCTTGTGGCTATCTCAGCAATATTTTTCAAGCTGTTCCTATAATTAAAACTATAAGAGAGGTTATTTAACCCTCTCTTATGCTCCATACAGTTTAAATTTAGTTATGGCTGTAAATTAAGAGGTAAAAATTATGTATAGCGTATTCGATATTTTCAAGATTGGTATTGGCCCATCCAGTTCACACACATTAGGCCCGATGAAAGCAGCAAAGCAATTTATTGATGCGCTAAAAGGAGAGACTGAATTAAGCAAAATCACGGCATTAAGCGTCGATATTCACGGCTCTCTTTCACTAACAGGTAAAGGGCATAACACCGACTTAGCGATTATTTTAGGCCTTGGTGGTTTTGAGCCGGAGCATGTTGATCTGGATATGATCCCAGAGTTTATTAAAAACGTAGAGCAAACAGAAAGCCTAGCCATTGATCTTGGAAGCCATACCGTTGGTTTCCCTCGTGGCGCAATTAACTTTATTAATGAAGCGTTACCATTGCATGAAAATGGCATGGCAATGCATGCCTTTATCGATGATAAAAAAGTATTCTCACAAACCTATTATTCAACAGGTGGTGGGTTTATTGTTGAGGAAAGTCATTTCTACGACAAACACAGCAACCAAGAAAACGTACCTTACCCGTTTAACTACGCCAAAGAGTTGCTGGCACACTGTTCAGATAACAACATCACTATCAGTTCACTGATGATGCAAAACGAACTGTCGAGACACAGCAAAAAATACATTGAAGAACGCTTTGCTAAAATTTGGAAAACCATGGTTGAAGGCATAAAACGTGGCTGTGCAACCGATGGTTTATTAGCAGGACCTTTGCGTGTTCCACGTCGCGCACCTGCACTTAACCGTCAATTAGCCATTAATCATAATATGCTTGCAGATCCGATGATCTTAATTGATTGGGTGAATATGTTTGCACTGGCGATCAGCGAAGAGAATGCTGCCGGAGGACGCGTAGTAACAGCCCCAACCAATGGTGCTGCCGGTATTATTCCTGCGGTACTTTCCTATTACGATAAATTTGTCGCTCCGGTGGAAAAAGACCAATACAGTCGTTTCTTTTTAACCGCTTCTGCCGTTGGTGGGTTATTCAAAGCTAATGCTTCGATCTCTGGTGCTGAAGTGGGTTGTCAGGGCGAAATAGGTGTTTCCTGCTCAATGGCGGCGGCGGGTTTAACTGAAATTATGGGGGGAACACCAACGCAAGTAGCGGAAGCAGCTGAAATCGCAATGGAGCATCATTTAGGCCTAACTTGTGATCCGGTTGCAGGACAAGTACAAGTGCCTTGCATTGAACGTAATGCAATCTCTGCAATGAAAGCCATTAATGCTTCACGTATGGCGATGCGCCGACAATCACTCTCATGTGTCTCACTCGATAAAGTGATCGAAACCATGTATGAAACAGGCAAAGATATGAACGCAAAATACCGTGAAACCTCGCAAGGTGGCTTGGCAATTAAGATAGCTTATACCTGCACATAAATAAAAATGCAGGATGGCAGAAATTAAGGCTGGAAGGCTTGAAGCTTCTAGCTCTCTAGCTTCTAGCTTCTAGCTTTCTAGCTTTCTAGCTTCTAGCTCTCTAGCACTCAGGTCTAATTCCGCTTCATTTGGAAACAATCATTTAACATTAATGCTATTACTCAATCATAACTAAGCCTCTAATATCTACTCATCAAATTCTTACAGGGTAGTAGGTTATGAATAGCATCACTTTAAAACACTCTCAGCACAGCACATTTATCTTTATCTGCTTAATGGCGATGGTATTTTCACTATCTCCCTTAGCGATAGATATGTATTTACCCGCATTTCCTGAGATGGGCGCTTACTTCTCTCGTGATATTAAAGCGATGGAAGCCTCTTTAGCAATATACCTACTAGCCTTTGCTTTCGGGCAGCTTATTTTTGGTAGCATTGCCGACAGTGTAAATAAAGGCCGTATGTTATTTATCGGCTTATTGAGTTTTGCTTTTGCAAGCCTATTAGTTGCGTTAAGTGAAGGCATACTGCAGCTGTATGTTGCGCGCGTAATACAAGGTGTAAGCAGTGCTACTTCTGTGGTGGTTTTTGCATTAATTCACGATAAATTCAGCCAGCACAAAAGTAACCAAATTATATCTTATGTGATGGCCGCCGTGGTGGTTGCACCGATGCTTGCTCCGATTATTGGTAGCCAATTATTAATCAGCTACCAGTGGCAATCTATCTTCTATTTATTAGCCATCATTGCACTAAGCATCGCATTGCTACAGCTTGCTTGTCAAAATAATGAACAAACGCGTTTTGTTAAAACAACTACAAAAGCCATTGATGTGAAAGCAATCATTAAAGCCTATAAAATCGTTTTTTCAGATCGTTTAATCATGTTACATATACTCGCGGGTGCAAGTGTATTTGCAGGGTTATTTGCCTTTGTAGCAGGTTCCCCTTTTGTTTATATGCAATATTTTAAAGTATCAGCACAGCAATATGCGCTATTAATGGCGATAAATGCCATTGCTATGATCGTAGCCAATCTATTAAATGCAACCTGTTTAAAGAGCATAGATAGCAACAAAAAACTCACTTACGCAGCCGTTGCAATCACTTGGGCAGGTATCTATTTATTGCTTGCTGCAAAATTAGAATTAGGCATTACTCATCAAGTCATGGCAACAGCTGCATTTGTTGCATGCTTAAGTTTGATTAGCAGTAACGCAATCAGTAATGCACTTAGCTATCAGCCAAAACATAATGGCTTAGTCTCTGGTGTAAACGGAATTTTACAATTTTCACTTGGTGCTATCAGCAGTGCCATCATCAGTATTAGTTTCAATCAAAGTAACCTGTTAATGAATAGCATCATGGCAATTTGTGCGCTAAGTAGTTTGATTCTAATTGGCTTGATTCAAAAATATAAGCAGAGATAACGAGTTTATGGAGAGGGGTTAAGCACTGATAAATACTTCTCATACACGGAAAAGTAAATTGCGGCGATATTAATATTTTAAACGGCTAAAGGTGTGAACAAAAAATAGAATATAGGCTTTAAGGTAGGAAAACTTCAAGCCCTCCTAGCCTTCCAGCATTCTAACTGTCGCTTTCAACTTCCAGACCAATCCGTGTGCAACCTTTAGCGCATTTGACCCCATTTTCGTCTTCACTAGAAACACAAAGCTGTAATGGTTGTTTACAAGTTGCACAAAAAACAGTCTGTCCTTTACCTATCTTTTTAATCATATTCTTCTGTTCATTAAACGATTTAGCAGAGGATTTATTAATAGCAGAGAAATCAAGTTTAGTCATAGCAGGGTCTTTAATTTTCTTTAAAATTTTTATATAAATAATGACTTTTCAGGGCTAAGCTAGTTAGGCAAAATTCAAGGCGAAAGCACGGAGCTTGGTTTACCAAGAACTCCGTACATCCTGTACTCCACCCTACGGGCCATCCTTCGGATGTTCAAATTTATTCCAGATAAATTTGTGAGTACTTTCAACGCAGACAAATAGCTCAGGAACCTATTTGACTGGCTTCAGCCAGCCGCAACGCGGTGAAGTACACGGATGTACTTCATAACATTGCCTAAATAGCGACGACCTGGAAAATCATAGGTTAACGAGGCGCTTAGGTGCAATGAGACCATCATCGTTCATCTCCCCCATACCAATAAAGGTATGTTGTTCACCAACAGTAATGCGTACTAATGTATCATCTGGCGCACCAAATACTTGTACTGGCTGGCCATGCAATACAAAATCGCCCATCTCTTCAGTGATGTTCACTTCAGGGTAATTTTTTACAGCCGTATCCATTTCAAGCAATAGCGGATCAAGTAATTCATAAGGGCTGATATCTTGCTCTTTAGCTTGTTCAATTAATGTATCTAATTGTTCAATCGTTACCATTTTGTCATACGGATAATCAGCAACTTGTGTGCGGCGTAACATAGATACATGTGCACCACAGCCAAGTAATTCACCTAAATCATCAGTAATGGTACGAATATAAGTACCTTTACTCACATGGATATCTAAATCAATTTCATCACCTTCAAAGCGTAATTGATTGATTTCATAAACCGTAATAGGACGCGCAGGTCGGTCAATAGTGATGCCTTCGCGAGCATATTTATATAAAGGTTTACCTTCAAATTTTAATGCAGAATACATTGAAGGCACTTGCATAATATCACCACGGAATGTATCCAAAGCAATATCAAGTTGCTCTTGCGTGACTGAAACAGGTTTTTCGCAAACCACTTCACCGTGAGAATCACTAGTATCAGTACGCACACCTAGCTTAGCAGTCACGATGTAACGTTTATCTGAGTCTAATAAGAATTGAGAAAATTTTGTCGCTTCACCTAAACATACAGGTAACATACCCGTTGCCAATGGATCAAGCGCACCTGTATGGCCCGCTTTATTAGCAAAGAAGATACGTTTAACACGTTGCAATGCATGGTTAGAGCTAATATCGGTAGGTTTATCTAATAAGACAACCCCATTAATGCTACGACCTTTACCACGCCTTGCCATTATGCTTTTTCCTCTGTTTCTTCACTTTCGTCTTCTTCGTCAATGCGACCAGATTCTACGATTTTTACTTTATCGTTTTTCACGGCACCACTAACAAGCTCAGAAATACGTAGACCTTCTGTAAGTGTTTCATCAAAACAAAAACGCACTTCAGGTACGATACGTAAACGCATTGCTTTACCTAATAAACGGCGGATATAACCTGAAGCAGAGTTTAAACCCGCTAGAGATTCATCGTTAGTTTGGTCACCAATAGTTAAAAAGGTAACAAATACTTTTGCGTAAGCTAAATCACGAGTGATATCAACACCAGAGATAGTCACCATGCCGATGCGTGGATCTTTTACTTCTTGTTGTAAAATACGTGCAAGTTCTTTTTGAACCTGTTGAGAAACGCGTGAGGTACGGCTGTAATCATTCGCCATTATTTACTCCTAGATCAAGTCATTGATCATTATACTTTATAAACAACAATGGAGGCATAGAGCCTCCATTGTTCAAATTACGCTAATTTAAAATTAAAGAGTACGTTTAACTTCAATAATTTCAAATACTTCGATCTGGTCACCAACGCGTACGTCGTTGTAGTTCTTAACGCCGATACCACACTCAACACCGTTACGTACTTCTTCTGCATCATCTTTAAAGCGACGTAGAGACTCAAGTACACCTTCGTAAATTACTACGTTTTCACGTAATACACGAATAGGGTTGTTACGCTTGATCTTACCTTCAGTCACCATACAACCAGCGATTAAACCAATTTTAGGTGATTTGAATACTTCACGTACGTCAGCAATACCAGTGATTTCTTGCTTAAACTCAGGTGATAATAGGCCACCCATTGCAGAACGCACTTCATCGATTAGATCGTAAATTATGCTGTAATAATGTAAATCAACTGCTTCGTTATCAATCAGTTTACGCGCAGATGCATCAGCACGTACGTTGAAACCAATTACAATACCGCCAGAAGCAGACGCTAAAGAAGCATCAGTTTCAGTAATACCACCAACACCACGACCGATGATGTTCACTTTAACTTCATCTGTAGATAGTTTGTTTAGTGATTCAGTAATCGCTTCTAATGAACCTTGTACATCGGCTTTAAGCACGATGTTAAGTTCAGAAACTTCACCCGCTTCCATGTTAGTAAACATGTTATCAAGTTTTGCTTTCTGTTGACGAGCAAGTTTGATATCACGGAATTTACCTTGACGGTAAAGCGCAACTTCACGTGCTTTTTTCTCATCTTTAACAACAGTCGCTTCATCACCCGCAGCTGGAACACCAGAAAGACCTAGTACTTCAACAGGAATAGATGGGCCAGCAACTTCAATTGGTTTACCATCTTCATCACGCATCGCACGTACACGGCCATACTCAAGACCACAAAGTACGATATCACCTTGCTTAAGTTCACCTTGCTGTACAAGAATAGAAGCAACTGGACCACGGCCTTTATCAAGACGAGATTCAATAACAACACCCGATGCAGGACCGGTTGCAACCGCTTCTAAATCTAACATTTCTGATTGTAGAAGAATGCTATCCAGTAGTTCATCAACACCCGTACCCACTTTAGCTGAAACGTGTGCAAAGATGTTCTCACCGCCCCACTCTTCAGAGATAACGTCATGTTGAGAAAGCTCAGTTTTAACGCGATCTGGATCAGCAGCTTCTTTATCAATTTTATTTACCGCAACGATTAAAGGTACGCCAGCCGCTTTAGCATGCTGAATCGCTTCAATTGTTTGTGGCATAACACCATCGTCGGCAGCAACGACTAGTACAACGATATCTGTTGCTTTAGCACCACGAGAACGCATTGAGGTAAAGGCTGCATGTCCTGGAGTATCTAGGAATGAGATCATGCCTTTATCTGTATCTACATGGTAAGCACCAATATGCTGTGTAATACCACCGGCTTCTCCGTCAGCAACTTTTGCACGACGAATGTAATCTAGTAATGATGTTTTACCGTGGTCAACGTGACCCATGATAGTAACAACAGGTGCACGAGATGTTTTATCTCCGCCTTGTTTTGCTTCAGCCATTACAGACTCTTCTAACTCATTTTCTTTGGTTAGAATAACCTTGTGCCCCATCTCTTCAGCAACTAACGTTGCTGTTTCTTGGTCAATCACTTGGTTGATAGTCGCCATTGCGCCCATCTTCATCATCTCTTTGATAACTTCAACAGCTTTAACGGCCATTTTGTTAGCAAGTTCAGCAACCGTAATTGTTTCACCAATTTTAATATCACGTTCAACAGGTGCAGCTGGCTTTTCAAATGCTTGCTGTAGTGCAGAAGGTGTTGCAACACGTGTTTTTTTACCACGACGTCCACGACGGCCTTGTGGTGCAGGTACTGGAGCAGCTGCTTTTTTCTTCTTCTTGCGACGGCTTGGACCTTCCGCTTTTGTATCAGAAGCATCTTCAGCAGCTTGTGCTTCTTTAGAAGAAGTTACATGGTAATCTTGAGCCGCTTGTGCTTTTTTACGCTCTTCTTCTTCTTTAGCCCAACGCTCAGCATTTTCTTCAGCTAATTTTTTAGCAACTTCAGCTTGCTCTTTTGCTTCTTTTTCTGCTTTTGCAACAGCATCTTTATCCGCTTTCTTAAGCAATGCTTCAGCTTCTTTTTCAGCTTCAATCTGCTCAGCTGTTTTTTCTACTTTTACAGCAGCTTGCTTTTCTTTATTCGCAGCAGCCGCTTTTTTAGCTTTTTCATCAGCCACTTTTTTAGCCGCTAAT
>Ga0209395_1002396_pt1 | contig 24606 bp, 10 predicted proteins | sample GOMGulsemesocosm_3_FD_184635 | JGI IMG/M metagenome (GOLD analysis project Ga0209395, IMG submission 184635) | Methane-oxidizing microbial communities from mesocosms in the Gulf of Mexico - GOM9D Gulf of Mexico (SPAdes) (version 2) | ecosystem: Environmental > Aquatic > Marine > Cold seeps... | reverse complement strand
AATTGCGATTGTACATTTAAAACCAGAATTGATTGTTAGAGAATCTTCGGATAAAGATGTTTAACGATTATTAATGGTAATGGGGAATATGATAATTTGGTAATGGGTTAATGTGGTGATGTGGTGATGTGATTTTCCAATTCAATTTTGTAAACTCGTACTAAACTGAAATCCGCAGATTTATCATGAGAAATTTTTAATCCTTCAGGCGTTTTAGTAAAACTTACTATTGTTTTTTTATCTCCAATAATTTCAATGGATTTTACCACATCAATATTTTTAAATGCGGTTAACATAGTTTCAGTAGAATTATGAAAAGTACTTGCATACACATTATTATCGTTTGAAGTATATCGAATTTCTATCTCATGAATGTGCATACTGTGATTAGAATACACCACATTCTCTTCTTTAATAATTTCGCCGTTATACTCTCCATATACTTTCCAAGGAGCTGTTTTATAAATAGCTTCCCCATTCACTTTTAACCAAGCTCCCACAGCTTTTAATCTACGTTGCATGCCCTCTGGAATAGTTCCATCAGCCTTTGGACCAATGTTTAATAATAAGTTTCCATTTTTACTTACAACGTCACATAACAAACGAACTAATTCAGCAGGCGTTTTATACAAATCGTTTAGTTCTTCATTTTCCATATAAGCATAAGAAACTCCTAAGGTGGCCGGGTTTTGATAACGCCTTTCAGAAATTTCTTCAAATAACAAGTTGTCTTTCTCAATACATCCAATATTTGCTGGAAAATTCAAATGCTTCCCTTTATTATTAAAGTATACTTCTTTACCCCATTTTTGTGCAACATTTAAATAGTCGGCAATCATGCCTTTAAATGCATTCTGAAACTTCACAGCTTGAGGTTCCCCTTCCGCAGCATAAAAAATAGGCACATCATCAATCCACATAAAATCCGGTTGATACTTTGTTTCCATTTCTTTCCAGCGGGCTACATAATCCGCAATAAACGCATCACTGTATTCAAAGGGACCATATAAATTAGCGGTACTTGGGTTTTTCTTTATTTCCTCCTGAATTTGAGGGAAAGGTGTTTCCTTTACATGAAAACCATTTGCAAAACGACTTGGATGTCTTTCTCTATGATAAGACAATCCGTACTTTATTCCTTCAGCTCTCACAGCCTTTCCTAAATCGCCAATTAAATCTCTTTTAGGTCCCATTTTGGTGGCGCACCACTCTGTTAAATCAGAATCCCAATTCACAAAACCGTCATGATGTTCAGCCGTTGGAATTACATAGGTTGCACCTGACTCTTTAAATAATTGCGCCCAGGCTTGAGGATCCCAATTTTCAGCAGTATATAATTTCACCCAATCTTTATAACCAAATTCCGGTGGCGCAGCTCCAAATTTCTTTATAAAAAACTCCTTGTATTTCTCTGGTCGCTTGTACATATCGTTAGTTATGGCTTCCGAATACCCTTTATGCCCGTCTTTATACCCTGCTACACTATAAGGACCCCAGTGAATAAAAATCCCAAATTTTCCTTGATCCCACCAAGTTGCGGGTTTTGCCTTTTCCAAAGATTCCCATGTTGGTTGAAACTTTTCCACCACTATATTTTCAGAAATAACGGCTTCTGTATTTTGTGTGTTTTTACATGATATAAAAAATACCACGATTGAAACTAGCATCAGTATTTTTAAACTTGTAAGACTGATATTTTTCATTTACTTAATTTATTTTTGTCTTATTTTATATTTCTTCACTTATAATCAACTTACAATCAGCAGTAGTAAATCAATTATTTAGCATCTATTATTGCCTGATCCCAAACTTTTCCCGTTTTACTATCTATCATCTCAATAGCAATTTTTCCTCCATTAATTTTCACAGAAAGTACATAATACATCGCCTCTGGAATATCTGTTACCGTTCCATCTTCTCCAACAAATTTAAAGGGAACAGCTCCATTCTGAATTTCTTTTACAGTACGTTTCCCATAATATGCATCACCTTTTATGGCATCTTTCTCTCTTTTTAACGCATAGATTGGAGCTCCTGCTCCTGCCGAAATAATATAGTTGGTTGTATTTCTTTTAGTACGATAATAAATATGGTCATGACCACTAAAAACAGCGGTTACATTGTATGTATCATAGAGTTTAGTAGTTGCGGTTTCTGTTCCTTCTACATCCTTGTAATTTTTGGATCCTACATCATAATGCGGTCTGTGCTTAAAAATAAAAATATGCTTCCCTTTCGCTGTTTTCAATTCATTTTCAAGCCATGCTAATTTTTTAGCATTCCCTTTTATTTTAGGCCAAGGAAGCGCTATAAATTTAGCATTTCCATATTCAAAGGAATACATGGCTTTTTCCATACCAAAAAAGTTGGAGAAATTTTCAATGGCGTCGTCTCCTCCATATTCCTCATGATTACCAACCGTTGGCCACATTGGGTATTTACGCATGAACCAACCACCATCTTTGTCTAATTTATTATAATCAATTTTACCAGATTCGCCTCCTCCTTTATTTACCAAATCGGCGGTTGTTAGACAAAAATCTGGTTGTAAAGAATCGGCTCTTTGTAAAACTCCTTTAAAGTATTTTGACCCTTTAGAATCTCCAAAAACTAGAAAGTGCATTTCGGTAATCTTCTTCCCTTTTCTTTGTTTTAACAATTCCATTTTTGAAACAGGATTGTATGGATTTATCGGTGTTTTAGCAGCAATATTTTTTTGCTTCGTGCTACAAGCACTTAAAAAGAAAATAAGAATTACTGATAGTATTGAATTTAAGAAAACTGTATTTTTCATATTTCTTTGAATATTTTTTTATTAGATTTTTTTCAAATTTAATTAACCTTAAAGGAATAAGCAAAATCACAGGACTTGTTTTGTGGAAGTATCATTTTTAATCCTGAAGAATTTCTTAAAACAAAAAAGGTGGCCAATATTAATCAACCACCTCTTTATTCCTAAAACCTAATCACTAATTAATGCCCCCCTTTAAAATCTAAAGATAAGCCTTTTTCTTTTCTAACGGTTGCCCATGATTTTACCACTTTAACACCCCAATCTGGTTTGTCCAATTGTACTTTATCTCCGCTTTTGTTAATCCATTCTTGTAAAAGTTGTGTCATTTCCGCCACTTTTTCTTTATATGTAGGATCATTAGCTAGGTTATTCATCTCTAATGGATCCTTTTTAATTTCAAACAATTGGGTCGTTTTTTTACCTTCTACCAAATAGTTTATCAATTTCCAATTTTCAGTTCTAACGCCTCTTTGGAAATTTTTATACATAAAGAACACTGATTCTCTCACTTTATTTTTAGGATCTTCCAAAATAGGTAAAAGACTCGTACCATCAATAGTTGTAGGTTTTTCTGTCCCTACAATATCGGCAATTGTTGGAAACAAATCATTTAAGTACACCAAGCTTTCCGTTCTCACTCCTTTTTTAATTCCTGGTCCAGAAATTACTAAAGGTACTCTGACACTATGATCGTAAATATTTTGCTTTCCTAAAAGTCCATGTTGCCCTGCAGCCAACCCATTATCACCAGCAAAAATAATGATGGTGTTCTCTGCTTGCCCACTTTTCTCCAACGCATCTAGTATTTTCCCAATGTTATCATCAACTTCTGAAATCATTGCATAATACGAAGCAATTTCACCTTTTACACCTTCTTCCGTTCTAGGAAAAGGTAATAAATTTTCATCTCTAATAATAATTTCACCATTATCAAATGGGTGTATTGGCATATAGTTTTTTGGCAAAGAAATTGACGCTGTATTGTATTTCTTTTGATATTCCTCTGGAGCCATTCTTGGGTCATGTGGGGATGAAAAGGCAACATAAGCATAGAATGGTTTTTCTTCATTATAATTTTCTAAAAAATCAACAGCAGCCTCCCTAAACAATACACTTGAAAATTTATCTTCGTATCTCGTTTTACTTTTTGGATATGCTCCTGTCTGATCAAAATCATGCAAAGGAACTTTTAAATGATCACTCATTCCACCCATAAATACATTAGCACCTGCCGTAAATGACTTTTTAAATGCAGGTCTTTCATTATGCCATTTCCCAGTTTCAAAGGTAGTATACCCCTCATTTTTCAATACTTCCGGCATCGTTTTATCCTCTGGTCCAATTGCACCTTTTCCTTTGTATAGATTTTGAACGTACCTACCAGTATTGATCATGGCCCTACTAGGCATACAAACAGCTCCTGTATTTGACCCCATAATATGGGCATGAGTAAATGTAGTTCCACTTGCCACTAACTTGTCCATATTAGGTGTAAATACCTCGTTGTTTCCCAACGCACGAATGGTATTAAAACTTTGATCATCTGTTAATAAAAACAAGATATTAGGTTTTTTTATTTCAGTTGATTTTTGGGTTTTAACTTCAGATTTCTCACTTGTCTTGCATCCTACAACGTATAGTGCAAGCATAAGTACAAGCATCAATTTTTGTCCGAGTTTCATCATTTTATTTGTATTTTTTACTATGTTGTTTTTCTACCAATTTATGTTTCTCACTTTCATTAATTCTGGATACTCTTCATCAGTATCTCCGAGCTCACTTTTCATAGTAAGCAGTTCCTTCTTTAATGCTACAATTATTTGTTTGTAATGATCGTCTTGGTATAAATTATTCATTTCTTTTGGGTCCTTCTTGATATCGTAGAATTCCCAATAAGGTGTTATTTCTATTTGTTCCGCTTTATTTGCATCAAGCGGCAATCCGTAAAAGAAAATTAGTTTGTAATTTTCAGTTCTAATACCGTAATGAGCAGGATTAGAATGGTGTGCCATGTTCATCCAATAACGGTAATACATTGACTTTCGCCAATTTTTTGGAGTTTGGTTTTCTAAATTATTTTTAAAGCTTTTTCCTTGCATTGTTACAGGGATCTGAACACCTGCATAATCCAAAAATGTTGGTGCAAAATCTGCATTAATAATGATATCGTTATTAAAGGTTCCTGCTTTAATACCTTTTGGGTATCTTATCACAAAAGGCATTTTTAAAGATTCTTCATACATCCATCTTTTATCAAAATAATCATGTTCTCCTAAAAACTGTCCTTGATCAGAGGTGTAAATAATGATGGTATTTTCCGTTAAGTTATTTTCATCCAAATAATCTAACATCCTTCCTACATTTTCATCTACTGCTGCCACTGTTCTTAAGTAATCTTTCAAATATTTTTGATATGCTGCACTGGTTTTCTCTCTGTTGGACAATCCAATAGTGTCAATTTTACCAGTCGGCCATCTATCACTTGTTACTTGTGCCAACATGTTTCTTTTTTCCCAGCGATCTGAAACAGAAGATCCAAATTTTTCACTATTTAAAGGACCATGATTCCTATTATTATACAAACTCTCAGGTTCTGGAATCTTAACATCTTTATACAAATCTTTATGTCTTTCAGCATATTGCCACAATCCATGAGGTGCTTTATGATGTGACATTAGAAAAAACGGTTTACTTTTATCTCTCTTCTCAAGCCATTTTATAGACTCATCCGTAATTACATCAGTAGTATATCCTTTGTAAACTTCGCCTCCTTTATTATGATGTTGCCATTGTTTCCCTTTTTCTTTAAAAATCGGATTTTTATAGCGCCCTTGTCCAGGTAACACATTGTAATAATCAAACCCTGAAGGTTCATTATGTAAATGCCATTTACCAATCATAGCTGTAGCATAACCAGCTTTTTGTAATTGCTTGGCTACATTATCTGCATTGGTATCTATATCATCTTTTAATGTGTATACACCATTTTTATGGCTGTATTGACCCGTTAAAATAACCGCTCTACTTGGTGTGCATATTGCATTTGTACAAAGTACATTGTTTAGTAGCATTCCTTCATTTGCGATTCTATCAATATTTGGTGTGCGAGCTACCTCAGCTAACCTAGACCCATATGCACTAATGGCATTGGAGGCATGGTCGTCCGACATGATAAAAAGGATATTTGGTTGTTTGACACCTAGCTCCTCTTTTTTAACATTCTGACAAGCAAGGAGTAACAAAACAATTAGAGGGTACACTATTGATTTCGTCATTTTTTTGTAAAAAACTATCAACTATAAAAACTATAGTAATTTAATTAAAAGGCCTATAGAAAAGATCACAGCAGCATTTTAAACCGCTGTGACTTTACTGTTTATAAAAGTGTTATTTTCGTTATTAAACTATAGTGCACCTGCTGCTTCTGCTGCCGGTATAGGGAATAACAACGGAGTATTAGTATTCACATTTGATGCCCAAGGAACTATTACTGTTTGTGAATCATCATTTTCATTTTTTGTCCATTCTTGGTTCAATACTTCCTCCACAAACCTTTCTCTACCCGCTCTTACGAGATCAAATTTTGCATGACCTTCAAAACATAGTTCTCTAGCTCTTTCCCAGAAAATAAAATCTTCCAAAGGTTCACCAGTTAAGGCTCTATCAACCAATGCAGGAACCGTTCCTCCACCCATATTTTGTGCTCTAACCAAAACTTCATCCAAGGCATTAAAAGCTTCTTCAGTTTTACCTACTTCAACCCCTGCTTCTGCTAAGATTAATAAAATATCTGCATAACGTAACACGGGTGCATTCATATCAGTCTTAAATCTATCAAGCGGTTTAACAGAGAATCTATACTTGTGGGTAAACCATTTTTTTGAATTTTTATCATATTTAATAGAACCGTCTGCATTAATTTTACCTTTTGCAATATTATGATCAAACCTTAGGTCACCGTCTTCATATTGTTTGGTAAATTTCATTGTTGGAGCAACACGTCCCCAACCAAAATCATTTGCTTCTTTTCCTCCTTTTCCTTGATTCAAAGGATTATGTAAAGCTCCCCATTGACTAGGTTGTAAACCTGCAACATCGAACTGAACTTGAAACAACCACTCTGAAGAAGTTTCCCCTTCGATCGTACATAAGTGAGTATAATCATCTAATTGGTAATCTTTACTATCATAAATTTCTTTGGCTTTATCATAAGCCAATTGGTATGCTCCTTCTACCTGTAAAGGATGAGATGCCATAGTTAAATACACTTTTGCAAGTAATCCTTTTGCGGCTCCAATTGTAGCTCTACCGAGGTTACCTCCCTCATAACTAGGTTTGTCTTTAGATAACCACGACGCATGAAACAAATGTTCTTCTCCAAATTTTAAATCTTCGATAATAGCTTTGTAAACTTCTGTAGAAGCTACATTATCCGTATTCAATGTTTTAAAATCTGTTAACTCCTCAAGAATCAACGGAACATCTCCATAAAAACGTACTAGATTAAAATAGCATAGCGCTCTTAGGAACTTTGCTTCTGCTATAATTCTATTTTTTGCAGGATCTTCCGTTTCTAATTCCCCAACTCGATCGATCACAAAATTGGCTCTGGAAATAGCTTTATAAGAATGTGCCCATGTATCTTTAAGAAATAAAGAATTACTATCAAAAGTATAAAAAGCATACGCATTTAGCTTTGGATTTCCTACGGGTGTTGTAGCTACATGAGTCCCATGGTCACTCATATAAATGAAATTTTGACCATACACCAGTGCCATTTGTGAGTACACACCATTGACAGCTACTTCTGAGTTCTCTATATTACTTATAAAATTTTCAGGTGACAGATTAGAAAGAGGTTCTGTATCCAAATCGTCATGACATGATGTTACTATTGGTAGTAACATTATCATTGTTATTATTATTACTATATATTTTTTCATCGTTTCTGTTTTTTTAAAATCCAACTTTAACACCTAAAGCAATATTCAATGTTCTTGGGTATGCACCGTAATCAAGATTTTGACTTGTGATGGCTCGTTGCCCTCTTGATACACTCACTTCAGGATCATATCCAGTGTATTTTGTCCAAATAAATAGGTTCTCAATGTTTGAGTATATTTTCACGCTATTAAACCCAATTTTTTCAGCAGATTTAAAAGGTAAATGATAACTCATATTTACACTTTGCAACCTTATAAAAGATCCATCTTCAACAAAACGATCTGTAAAACTAGATTCGTTATAATCCGCTCTTGGAACATTTGTTTCCCTGTTATTCGGTGTCCAAGCATTTCTCATGTCACCTGTTTTATTAAACTGACCATAACCTGTAGCTAACATTCTATGTTTATTTCCATTGATAACATCAAATCCATATTTATAGGTAAATAGCAGGCCTAAATTAAATCCTTTGTAACTAAAGTTATTGTACATGCTACCGTAATGTTTTGGATTTGTTCTTGCTATAATGGTCATATCGTTATCATTAATAACAGCGTAACCATCGGCATTAACATCCCCATCTTGATTTACATGTTTAACATCTCCTAATTTTGGTACGCCAGCATTTAAAGATGTTGGAACCCCATAGTCAGTACTTAATAAATTTCCATTCTCATCAAAATCTTCATAAGAAAAGACACCATTAGTTTCTAAACCAATCCAATTCCCTAAACTTTCTCCAACACGTAATAAACCTGTTAATCTACCACCTGTAAATTGGTCTTCAAACATCTGTTCAGTTGCTCCTCCTAATCCTAATACTTTGTTCTCGTTCATAGAAAAAGTAAAATCTGAGGTCCATTTGAATGCTCCATCAAGATTGACAGTATTCAAGGCAACTTCTAACCCTTTATTCTCTACGTTCCCTATATTGGTCATTCTATTTTTAAAACCAGAAGAAAGTTTCAGAGGAACTAGCAATAACAAATCTGTGGTCTTTTTATAATAAGCATCCACCACAAAATTTAACCGATTGTCAAAAAATCCAGCATCTATACCTACATCATATTGATCGGTAAACTCCCACTTCAATTCTGAATTTGGAAGTGCCTGTACAGCAAGTCCTGATTCTATGTCTGATCCAAATACAGTGTTTGCTTCTTCCAATACAGCCCATGAAGCATACGCAGGAATTCCCTGGTTCCCCGTTTGACCATAACTTAATCGTAATTTTAAATCACTAACAACATCTACATTTTTAAGGAATTTTTCCTTGTGCACATTCCAAGAGAATCCCGCAGCAGGAAAATATCCCCATTTATTTTTTGCTCCAAATCTTGAAGAACCATCAGCCCTCATGGATAATGTTAAATTATAGGTATTATTTATACCGTAATTTACTCTAGCCAAATACGACTTTAAAAAAGATTCGGATTTAAATGTTTGTGGAATCAACGGTGTTTTACCAGTATGAAGAGCATTAAAACCAATGGTCTCAATAGGAAAATCAGTCACTGCAATATATTCCGATTCGAGAGACCTATATGTTTGTTCAAAAACTCCTAAAACATTCAACTTGTGTTTTATTTGATCTCCAAAAACAGTTTTATAAGTTAACATATTCTGGTTGTTCCAAGATATATTTTGTGCATGGTATCGCGTCCCAAGTCCACCATCTTTAACACCTCTACCGTATAGTTTTGTGTAGTAATTTTTTTGTTTATTATCAGAAATATTTGTTCCAAGTCTAACAGAACCTGTTAACTTATCCGTAAAATCATAGGAAATATTTGTGTTTCCAATAAAATTAAAAACATTCGTATGGTTCTGAGAGTTTTTTGCCTCTGTTAATGGATCCACCCATACTCCATTTTCTGGATCTGAATCGTCTTCATCAATTCCTATCCCTCTATCTGTTTTTCTTGTCAGCGCTCTAATTACAATTCCCATTTTAGATTGGGTAAAATCACCTCCTGAAGTAGCACCTTCCTTAGCAGAATAACTAGGTTTTAAAACAGTTCTTACTTTTAATTTATCCGTTAACTTATTCTGTAAGTTTACATTAAAATTATAACGTTTAAAATATGAGTTTACGATAGCACCTTCATTTTTAAAATAAGTACCTCCAACTGCGTATAAGTTTTTTTCATTACCTCCAGTAGCGTTTAGCGCATATCTAGATATAACACCTGTTCTATACAGTTCTTTTTGCCAATTTGTTTGGGCTAAATTATCATACCTGGCTTGTTCCTCTTCTGGTGTTAGAAAGGTAGGTTCTTCTCCAAATACAACTCCCGATTGCATAATTCCGTCCTTATAAAGCTCTCTGTTAATTAGTAACGTTCCGTATTCAGAGGTAGACAACACATCAACAAATCTACTTTCTGGAACCATACTCGCATTAATAGAGGTATCAAACGTAATCTCAGATCTATCAGACTTACCTGATTTGGTGGTAATTAAAACCACTCCATTTGCACCCTGCGCACCATAAATAGCAGCTGCTGAAGCATCTTTCAATACGTTTATTGAAGCAATTGAACTTGGATCTAAATTAGCCAAAGGCGATGAAGATGGTCCTGACATCTCAGAAGGACCGCCATTCGCATAATCTACTTCTACAGGCATTCCATCAATTACATACAAGGGTTCGTTATTCGCATTAATAGAAGTACCTCCACGGATACGAATTCGAATTCCTGACCCAGGCGTTCCATCAGTTACCATCGTATTTACACCCGCTATTCTACCATTTAAAGCTTGCTCAATAGTTGCATTTGCCGTTCTTTCTATTGCTTCGGTCTTTAATTTAGTAATGGAACCAGTTACGTCTTTTCTCTGCTGGGTTCCATACCCAACTACGACCACTTCATTTAACTGACTTACACTAGGTTTCAAGGCTGCATTAATAACATTTCCTTCTCCTATTGTAATTACTAGTTTTTCAAATCCCATATAGGTGAACACTAAATTTCGGTTTCTGCTATCCACATTAATTGAATAATATCCGTCAAAATCTGTGGTTGTTCCCCTAAAATTAGTTCCTATTTCAGATTGTTTTTTTCCTACTACTAACACAGCAACTCCTGGTATAGGCTCACCTGCACTATCTGTAACAGTACCCGTAATTGTAACTTTTTGCGCATGCATTACATGCGTGCAAAACAATAAGAGCATTAGCATACCAAAAGCTCTACATCGTTTTTTAAAAATTGTTTGTTGTTTCATACTAAATTTGATTATTAGGTTGAATAAAATAATTTTACAGGGTTGCCCCCTAAAAACTACAGTGTAAAATTATCTATCAAACCGAAAATAGTTAACACAAAAAAGGACGTTTATTAACATAAATATTACAAGAAACCTTTAAAATCAACATCTTCCAAAGATTTCCTAATGTACACATCGCAAAAACAATGAATTTATATAAGGCTCATTAATTTGGCAAAATTATAAAGACATTCAGTTCACAATAATAACTAAATTTAATATTTATGAAATTAAAAATGAAATAAATTCTAATTAGATAGTTAGTAAACTACAACAGGTTATGGATTAACACAACAAAAATGACGATTATCAGCATAGCGATTACAATGGTAATAAGGCCTACCTTTTTTTGTTTTTGTTCTAAAATGATTATTTCTCGCTTTCTCTTCATTAAAAAATGTTCTCACTTATTGTTTTATAAAGGTCTACTGAATTTTCCAATTATTTAGACGCTTATATCACAAAAACTAATAGAGAAATTTCTCAGACAACGTACCTAAAAACATAAAACAACAATCTCTTATAGGCCTATTTAAAGTAGGCTGATTATAGAAATTAAGCTAAAAAAGCTATAATCAACATACCCTGAAAAACAATAAGCACAATTATATGTTTAACATTATTCGTTTTTATCATCCTTGTGAACATCTCGCTCTTCTTTTAGGAGTGCCCTATGCTTTTTTGCGTACTCTTTAGGTGACATTTCAAAAGTTTGCTTAAAGCATTTAGAAAAATAAGACCTGTTTGTAAACCCAATTTTATAGAGTATTTCCGAAACATTTAAATCGGTCTCCCTTAATAACAACGCGGATTTCTTTATCCTATACGCCCGTATAAACTCATTCGCAGACAAACCTCTAATTGATTTAAATTTCCGATACAATTGCATTCGACTAAAAGACAAAGCACTTCCCAAGTCTTCAACACCAAATTCATAATTCATTAGATTTTCTTCAATAATATTCTCTGCTTTCTCTAAAAATGCCTTTTCTGTATTATTAATCCCAATTTTTTGAGAATCTAACGTTATTCCTTTTGAAGAAAATTTTTCTTTTAAAAAATCACGTTCCTCTAATAATTTTCGAGTTTTAGTTTGTAAAAATCGCATATCAAAAGGTTTGGGGATATAGGCATCAGCTCCCACTTCAAGGCCTTCAATTCGATGATCAAGCGAAGCACGTGCCGTTAATAAAATAACAGGAACGTGGTTGGTTATTTCATTTTTTTTGATTTCATTACAAAATTCAATACCGTCTTTATTAGGCATCATCACATCACTTATAATAATATTTGGAATATTCTCTAGTGCCATTTTTAATCCTTGGTCCCCATCAAAAGCCTGTATAATCTCATAGTTACCTTCTAAAGATGACTTTAGAAAACTTTGCATATCTGGATTGTCTTCAACAATTAATAATAAGGGCTTTTTTTTAATAACATCATCAATGTTTTCATCGATTACATCTTGTTTTTCTATAGTATTCAACGTAGGTTCCGCAATAATTTCTTCCATTGAAACTATCGTTTCATTTTCTTTTTTTAAACGCTTTGTTATTAAGGGGAAATTAACAATAAACTTACTTCCTTCGTTGACTGTACTTATTACTTCAATTTCTCCTCGTAATAAATCAATTAGTTTTTTAGTTAAAGCCAAACCAACTCCAGACCCGAATGAAATGGCATTATTTGTCTCTTCAACCTGATAAAATCTTCTAAATATTTTTGAGCTTTTATGCTTTGGAATCCCTACTCCTGTATCTTCAACAATAATTTGAATTTCAGGTTTTTCGTCTTGACTATTCGTTTTTTTAGCTTTCTTATTTTGTATCAGCGATAGTGAAACTTTTATATTCCCAGAATCAGGGGTGTATTTAACTGAATTAGAGATCAAGTTATTCAATATTTTTTCCATTTTATCCCAATCAAAGTACCCTATTAATTCTGCTTCTCCACTTTCAAAGCTCAAATTCAAATTTTTCTCACTCGCTAAAACATTGAACGACAATACAAGCTCTTCACAAAAACCTACTAAATCTCCATTAGAGGTACTTATTTTTAACTGACTTGACTCTACCTTTCTAAAATCCATAACCTGATTAATTAATTTAAACAAGTGTTTGGCATTTCTATCCATCATTAAAAGGGATTCTTTTAATTTAGAATCTGTTGTTTCTGTTTTTAACAAATGCTGTAATGGACCTAATATTAAGGTTAATGGGGTTTTAAATTCGTGGGAAATGTTTGTAAAAAACTCCAACTTCATTTTATTAACTTCCCTTATTTTACTCTGTTCTAATTTTTCAATTTTAATACTATTTCTATATTCTGCGCTTATCAAAATATACTTTCTGAATAAACCCATTAAAAAGATAGCAAACAAAACATATAACAGATTTGCCCACCAGGTTTTCCATAATGCAGGCAATACTTTAATTTTTAATTCTCTTGAAGTTTCATTCCAAACATTATCACTATTTGCTGCTTTTACTTTAAAAATGTAATTCCCAGAATTTAGATTTGAAAAAGTTACAAAGCGTCTATTATAATCTGTTTCAATCCATTCTTTATGAAATCCTTCCAGCATATATTTGTACTTATTCTGCTTAGGTGAGGCAAAATGCATCGCTGAGAATTCCAATGAAAACGAATTATGTCCAAATTTCAATTCTATTTCATCGGTTTCTGAAATGTTCTTTTTTAAAATAATTTTCCCTAAGTTCTTTTCATTTACACCAACTTCCTTGTTGAATATTGTAAATCCAACGAGTTCAATTTTAGGTGCTTTTTCATTTTTTTTAAATGTATCCGGATTAAAAACATTAAACCCATTAATCCCTCCAAAATACATAACTCCGTTTTGCCCTTTGGAGAAAGCATTTTTTCTAAAATTCAATGCTTGAAGACCATCGCTCAAATGCAAATTTGAAAACTTATTATTCTCAATATCATATTTCGAAATTCCGTTATTGGTACTTATCCATAAGTTTTGATCTGCGTCTTCTAAAATTCCATAAATTTCGTTACTTGGTAACCCTTGTTCCTTTTTATATTTAATTAATTTAGGAACTTTTTTATGCACTTCCTCTTTTGGTATTTTATTCAAGCCACCACCAAAAGTAGCGACCCAAATATTCTTAAACTTATCCTCGTGAATAGCAAATATGTGGTTATTATTTAATCCTAAGGGATTATTTTCTTTCCCTCTTATTCTAGTATATTGAATAGGGTTATTATTAGCATCCCTGTCTATTTTCACAAGACCGTGGCCATTTAATCCCACCCATAAAATCCCTGCAGAATCTTCATTTATTGAAAAAACATAGTTACTTGTAAGACTGTTTGTATTTCCTCTTAAGCGCTTATATTGTGTTATTTGTGGAAGTTTACCAAATTCTTTGTTAGGAGTTAATCTTAGTAGCCCACCATTGGCATCGCCTCCCATCCAAATATCTCCTTGTTTATCTTTATACATCAAGGTAATCTTATTTGTTTTCAAAGCATTTTTTGTGTTTTCGGAGGTAAAATTAGCCACTTTCAATGAATGATCATCCTGTAACTTCACTTGAAAAACTCCATCTTCCATAGATCCCATCCATAAATATCCCTGATCATCTTCACAGATAGCGTGAATATTATCACTCTCCAAGTCTTCCTTATTAAAACGCACAAACCCTTTTTCTTTGGAATTATTTAAAAGAACATTAAGCCCTTTACGAAATGTTCCTACCCATATATTCTTTTTTGAATCCTCAAAAATTGCATTCACCACATTAGCACTTAAACTCGTAGGGTCAATTACGTTATTTTTATAATGGTCAATTTTCTTCTTTCTTAGATCTAACTTACTCAACCCTCCTCTTATAGTACCGACCCACAATACTTCAGCTTGATCCTTTAAAACACAAGAAATATCATTGCTTTTTAAGCTATAAATATCTGTTGCATCCTGCTTATGAATTGCAAGTTTGTTATTAGAAGAATTTAACTCAATTAATCCCGAGAATTGAGTCCCTATCCATATTGTGGCATTATTTCCTTTGTATAATGCTTTAATATTTTGATTTGACAGTTTCTTATCCAATGCTGCTAATACATTTTCGCTCACTTCAAAGTTGTCTATGCCTGTAGTCACAATTTTATGAAGTCCCTGATGCGTTCCTACCCAAATATTGTAATTATTGTCTACAATTAGCGTAGATATATAAGCTTCATCAAAAACAGTATGATTTATTTTACTAATTTCAACACTCTTATCGTCATTAAATATCAACCTATTCAGACCATCTCTCGTACCAACTAATACATCCTTCTTATCTTGAACTATTTGAGTAATAAAATTATTGCTTAAACCAATTCCATTACTATCTACCTGATATACTTTCACTTTATACCCTGCTCCAGTATTTTCGAACCTATACAAACCATCCGTAGTTCCAAACCAAAGCGATTTAAAAGCGTCTTCAAAAATAGTATTAATACTATTTTTAAAAGTAAATTTGGAACTAGTTTCCGAATTAAATAATTCTCTTTCAAAAGAGTCAGTTGCTCTACTATAACGGCAAAGTCCGTTTGATGTTCCGATCCAAACTACTTGATTACTATCTTCAAAAATTGAAGCGATCCTATTACCAATTAAGGAACGTCTATTCCCCAATTCATTATTGTATATTTTAAACTCATAACCGTTATATTTATACAATCCATTGCTTGTTCCAATCCACAAATAGCCTCTAGAATCTTGAAAAGTAACTCTTATGGAATTATGCATTAAACCATCACTCGTGGAAATATGCTCAAATTTAACCTGATTAGGTTGGCTTATATTTTGCTGTGCAAAAGTGACACCAAAACAACTTACCACGAAAATCAACAGCATCAACTTCCTTTTCAATGGTAATAATTCACCTTTTAAAATTAAACCCTTCATTTTATATACTTTATATTTTATCGTATTCATCTAAACATTTCATATTCCTATAAATATACTAAATATTAACAGGGTGAATTACAAAACTATTATTTACTATTACCAAAAGCAATCATTTCATAACGGTTCTTATAAACTGTTATGAAATGATTGAAGGAATTAAAGACTTTATTTTATTTATTATCAAGGCCCAATCTTAGTCCAAAGAAAAAGAATGAGTTAAAACAACACGCTATTCCACAACAGTTCTTTCTGTTACTTTTTTCAAATTTATTTGAGCTACATCAATATTCAATCCCTTGTATTTTCTGTCTTTTTTGAGATAATCTTTAATAGTGGGAACAAAAACATATTCTTTTCCTGACCTTAAATTAAAGGTTTGCACTCCTTTTTCCAAAAAAATAGTTCCTATAGTTACTGTATTCCATTTCCCTTTAACTTTAGATCCTTGCTTCCCTTGTTTCATTTCTTCGTTCCCATCAATACTTTCAACCTTTTCTGATTTCATCTCAGCATTACCTTTCAATGAAAAGGGTAGTATTTCATTTGCAACCACAATTTTAAAATCTTTTTCAGCATACTTCATTTTATAAACCATTTCAACTTCATACCTACCATCTTCAGCAACTGCCAACTCCCAAGTTCTTGCATTATCTTTTAAAATTGATCTATAACTCATCATTCCATACTTCCCTTGTTTTATAGCAGCTGCATCACTTAAAACAATCATATTATTTACTGCTTTTATCACTGGATTTTCAATTTCCAAATCCCCTTCATATTCAACAACTACCACAGATAAATTTTCATCTACCTCATCTTTAGAAATGGCTACTACCTTGTTATTTCCTTGTACACTAACTTTTAAGGGAGTCTTTGAGGTATCTTTTAAATAATAAGCCTTGATTACTTGGTTTTTTAAACCAGGTATTTGAAGTTCGCCATTTTCAGGCCAATCAAATACATGTAAAAACAAGTTATTTTCTTCTTCTTTTACGGAGCTAAATCCCCATGTTAATTTCTTAAAAGGATTTACCTGTGTATCATGGATAGCTTTTTGGTTCACCGCAACCCATGCGCCAACACCTTCCAAGACTTCTTTTTCGTAGTTAACAACAGTCCCATCAGATTTAGGTCCAATATTCAACAAATAATTCCCGCCCATACAAACTATTTTAGACAGATTTCTAATTTGTTTTTTAATTTGAATTGGCAATGGATCCCCTTTTACCCAAGATTTATATCCCCAAGTATGATAGAAAGTACCTGGAGTTTCCCACGCCAAATCAGTGATAGGTGTTTCTGGTAAATGATTATCAGGCATGGTAATAAAATCTCCTTGATTATTCATTACACGTCCGTTTACCAAACAGCCCGGTTGCAACGTTCTAATAGTTTCCGCAAATCGTTTGCTTTGAGATGCTGTAGGTTCTCCCATATCAAAAAACAACTCCACTATTTCGCCATAATTTGTCAGTAATTCTTTGAGTTGAGCCACTTGATAGTCTTCATTTGCTTTAGAAACTTTTCCAAAAACAGATATTTTTCCATCCGTTGGATTCCGCTCTTGTTTATCGCCGTTAAAATGCCAATCAGGTGTAGAATAGTACAATCCTAATTTCATATCATGTTTCATACAAGCGTCTGCCAATTCTTTTAAAATATCCTTTTTATAAGGCGTAAAATCAACGATATCATAATCGGTTACTTTCGAATCGAACATGGCAAACCCATCGTGATGTTTGGACGTTAATATAATATATTTCATTCCTGTGTTTTTAGCCAATTGCACTATTTCTTCGGCATCAAAATTTACAGGGTTGAATTGACGTGCAATATCTTCATACTCCGAAACAGAAATATCTGCATGCCTCATTATTTGCTCTCCCAATTTTTCAATCTGTTTTCCTTCCCAAACACCTGCGGGAATAGAATACACACCCCAATGAATAAACATTCCAAATTTCATGTTTTTCCATTTTTTTAAGCCTTCATCATGCTGTTGTTCTATTTCACTCTTACTTGCGAAAGCTACACTTTTGTCTTCTTTTTTACTTTGACAGGCTATTCCAAAGAACAAAGTGCCTATAAAAATTAAATTGTAAAATGATCTGCTACTTTTCATGTCCTATATTTAAATATTTTTTACTATTATTTTTTTTGAAAAAAGGTCTCCACTTTCTGTGTTTACACGTAACAAATAAACTCCTTTGTTTAGCGACTTTATATCCACTTCTTTATTTTCTCCTGACGTCTCAATTATTTTTTGTCCAAATAAATTATAAATAACTACTTTTTCAATGGGTACATTTTCATTAAACTGAAAATATATTTTGTCTTCCGTTGGGTTTGGATATATCTTCATTTCATTAAATAAACTAACTTTTTTAAGGTATACACCTTCGCAAAAAACAGCGGTACTAACTTCAATTAAATCCCCCTGTTTTACCTCAACATCGAAGCTTGAAGATTGGGTCTTCAAAATTTCGATACCATTGACCACTACTTTATAAGGGGCAGTTCCTTCAATAATTTCTATCCTATTTATATTTTTAACAGTACTAGACTTACCTGCGACCGTTACTCCCTTCTTAATTGTAAAGTTATAACAGTTAGACAACGTTTGTTCTGGCACCATAATACATAGTTCATAATCACCAGGAACTAAATTTTTAATAGTTTTATTGCTTGTAAAATTATAGTCATTCCCATTCATAGAAGCCGTATAATTACGAGACGTTTGCGCAAAAATTTTAAGTTGTCCGTTATTTTTATTTGGGCAGGTTTCACTAATAACTTCAATTGTAAAATTATTGGAAGCTATTAAAGAACATCCGTTGGCATCTACCTGCTCTCCTATTGGAGTTTCTAAACAATTATCTAGATTATTCATCACACCATCATTATCGTCATCACCATCAACATCCGAATCTAAAAACCCCCAAGGATAAAAATCTGGGGTCCATGTAACTCCTGCAACCCAAGGATCTCCTCCTAATTCATAAGCACCAACATCCGGTAAACCCAAACTATTTACAGTTAATTTAGGAATAAAGGGAGAGGTATCATCAACAACTCCTCTGTCAATTAAAGTACTTGAACTTTCTTTTGGTCTAAAATCAAGCTTATTAGGATCTTCTAATAATGCTATAACATCTACTTCAGCACTTGTTCGAGAATATACATTGTTGTTTACAGTTCCTGGGATAACATTCAACCCACCTAAACTTTCAGGGTTGGACCTATGCCCTGAAATTTGACCTGCTAAATTATTTCTAGTTACTGTATTTTGATTGGACCATAAAGTACTCCCCGGATTATCGGGATCATCCATTGACTCATTCAAAATACTGATATCAATTCCATTATTATTAAAAACCGTGTTATTATAAATATGGTTAGCATTTCCTTTCATTTTTATACCAGCTCCACAATTCCAAACCACATTATGATCTACTCCCCCATTTTGACCTCCAATGGCAGATTGTCCAAAAGGAGCATCAAATCGAATTCCATTTTTTCTTGTATCATGCACCCAATTGTGATGAATTCTTGTGCCATCTCCTTTATTTTGACCAGCTCCCATAGTAGCACCATCACTCTGTGCTAAGCCTGTATTGGAAATATCATTATATGAGAAATCGGCACCTGTTTTTCTTGAAGTTAACCCTTGTGATGCGCCCAATGTATGTAAGGTGCATTTAGTAACCTTAAAATTTTCACCTGTATTTACAATGGTATTTTGTCCATATCTTGTAGAAGCACAAGAATAATCTACATATTGAAAATAACAATTTTCAATAGTGTTCCCTTTCCCTTCTAAGTACATGGCTTCTCCATCGATGTGTTCAAACAAACAGTTTCTAATCAAGTAGTTTCTTACCGTAGACACATTACTTAAAAACGATGTAGTTTCGGGTGTATCCTCAGATTTTAGCATTCGTTTTGAACAACTTGGAAAAGCAAAATGACAATTGTCTACTGTTCCATTTGTAGCGTTCTCAAACTTAACAGTAGTTCCAAAAAAATACAATCCTTGAATGGTAATATTCGATGAGTTAAGAAAATTAAAAGCATAGCTCTGTGTTTTTCCTTTGATTGTTTTTCCTGTTGGGTTACCATATACATATAACTTTTTGGAGGTCATATCATAATACCACTCATTGTTGGTATCAATTAATTCTTTTTTGCATTCTAAATAGAAATAATTATGAACGTTTACAAAACTTCCTGCTTGTGTATAATCAAACTCATTTTGACCTATACTGTGATTTGTAACCGTTCTTGCCCATGTTTTCCAATTTCCGACATTGGCAATTACCATAGCTCCTTGCGCATTGATTCCGCTTGTTGCTAAATCTGGATACCCATTAGTGTCCACTTTTATATGTGTACTTGATGTCCCATCACTTCCATTTGTTGCTTTTGCCCAATTAAAATGATCAAAAATTGACGCATCGGTAAACTGAGCATTTGGCCAACGTGCCATTACCTGCTGCTCTTTATCGATAAACAACTGCCAAATATCCTGACTCAACGTTGTTTCGTATATCGCAGCGTTTTCACTATTTTGAGTCCAGCTAGATTTAATTTCAACGGTACCATCTAAAATAACAATATCACTATTATATGGTTGAATAGTGATATTATTTTTTCCTGTAATAGAAATACGTTCGTGATACGACCCTGCCATAATAAAGCAGGTTCCTCCTAAAGAAGCATCAAAAGATTTTAAAGCTTTTGCAATGGTTTTAAAAGGCGCAGTTTCAGTTCCTGAATTCATATCATTTCCGGTACTTGCTACATAGTAATTTGTTTGTGAAAAACAAAAAACAACATAAAAAAACAACCCCAAAAAAAATCCTATTCTTTTATTCATAACCTAAAAAATTACACTTCACCCTTATTAATTTATCTAATAACTTACATCATTTTCAAAAACTAAAAACAACTAACCTCTATTATTGAGACAAATTTCACTTTAAACATTTCAAGAGAAACAAAACAAAAAGAGTCCTATAACAGTAACTCTTTTCATTTAAAATACTTTTTAATACATTAAGTTTACCAATTAAAAGGCACCTTAGACTTTAAAATATGACTACTCATTTTATTAATATCAAGTATCACACTTAATTCATGAGACCCATTATTATAGTCCCCAATATCCCTTGTACTTCCTCCATAGGTATATCCCAGTTTTATGGACTCATTTAAACGTAACTGAAACAGTCCGGAAATTGATTCTTCAAAGCGATGTGAGATTCCAAACTCAACAACTTTCCACAATAAATTTACCGAGACATCTGTTGAAACTGGACTTCCCTTTACTCCCCTTATCAAAAAAGAAGGTTTTAGTTTAAAATCCTTACCCAGATCAAAAACATAACCTGAGGATAAATAATACACCATATTCTCTGATGCCGAACTCACTACATTACTATCATAATGAGTAGTTTGTAAAATATTCATTGTCGATAAACTCGCATAAAACCTATCGGTATAGAAAAAAGCACCTACGCCAATGTTTGGGCTGTTTTTATTGATATTTTCATTCAAAAGTGGATCATCATAGATTTCCAATTCTAATAAATCTACATTCAAAAAACTTGTTCCTGCTTTTAAACCAAATGCCAACGTAGCATTTTCAGATGCTTTAATTGAATAAGAGAAATCCGCATACACGTGGGTCTCATTCATCACAGAAACCTTATCATTTACCACAGACAAACCTAAGCCCACATTTTTCCCTACAGCTCCATGAATAGACATCGATAAGGTTTCCGGAGCACCAGGCTCCCCCACCCATTGACTACGGAGACTATACGTGTTCGTAAAATACCCATGACTCCCTGCATAAGCAGGGTTGATGATGCTAAAGTTATTGTAATACTGCGTGTATAAAGGTTCTTGTTGGCTATATCCATTAAAACTGATGATGGCCATGACTATAATTCCTATATATTTTGATCTATTTTTCATCGAATACTCTTTTTAATAATTAATATAAATCCAACCTTTTTTTGCCAACTTTTCTCTTACATACAAGACATAAAAATAAGGTCCTGTAGGTAATTTTTCATTTTGATTTAGGACACTCTTTCCTCTTGCAATACCATTCCAATCGTTCTTATAACCAACGGCCCCAAAGACCTTGTTCCCAGATCGGTTATATACTTCAAATCGATTGCTCGGATATTTATATAAGTCCTCTATTACCAAAACATCATGAATACCATCTCCATTTGGAGAAAATCCTTTCGGAACAAATGCACTAATTACTTTTAAATGATCATAGCTATCAAATGTTTCAGGATTACAGTCATTATCAATACTATCATAGAGTATTTCTGTAGCACTTGAATTCACCAATGGATTTGCGTCGTCACAATCTGTATCGGAGTTTTCTCCATCACCATCTGCATCAACGGTATCTGGAGTTTCAGGATTACAATCGTTATCAATGCCATCATATAGCTCTTCTTCTGCACTTGAATTTATTAGTGGGTTCGCATCATCACAATCTGTATCTGAGTTCTCACCATCGCCATCTGCATCAACGGTATCGAGCGTTGCAGGATTACAATCGTTGTCGATCCCATCATATAGTACTTCTGTAGCACTTGAATTTATTAGTGGATTCGCATCATCACAATCGGTATCCGAGTTCTCGCCATCGCCATCTGCATCAACGGTATCTAGCGTTGCAGGATTGCAATCGTTGTCAATACCATCATTTAATATTTCCGTAGCACTTGAATTTATTAGTGGATTTGCGTCATCACAATCTGTATCCGAGTTCTCACCATCGCCATCTGCATCAACGGTATCGAGCGTTGCAGGATTACAATCGTTGTCGATCCCATCATATAGTACTTCTGTAGCACTTGAATTTATAAGTGAATTCGCATCATCACAATCGGTATCCGAGTTCTCGCCATCGCCATCTGCATCAACAGTATCCAACGTTGCAGGGTTACAATCGTTATCAATCCCATCATATAGTACTTCTGTGGCACTTGAATTTACCAATGGGTTTGTGTCATCACAATCGGTATCCGAGTTCTCGCCATCGCCATCTGCATCAACGGTATCGAGCGTTGCAGGATTACAATCGTTATCGATCCCGTCATATAATGCTTCTGTGGCACTTGAATTCACCAATGGGTTCGCATCATCACAATCTGTATCCGAGTTCTCACCATCGCCATCTGCATCGACAGTATCGAGCGTTAAAGGATTACAATCGTTATCGATGCCATCATATAATAGTTCCGTAGCACTTGAATTTATAAGTGGATTTGTGTCATCACAATCGGTGTCAGAATTCTCACCATCACCATCAGCGTCAATTGGCACAAGTGTGTCTAGAGTTGTTATATCACAATCATTGTCAATCCCATCATTTAGGATTTCCGTATTTCCTGGAAAACTTGCTGGATCGTTATCATCACAATCTGTATCTGAATTCACTCCGTCTCCATCAGCGTCAACAGTATCTGGTGTTGTGAGATCACAATCGTTATCAATCCCATCGTAAAGGATTTCTGTATTTCCTGGAAACCTGGCTGCATCGTTATCATCACAATCTGTATCTGAATTCACTCCGTCTCCATCAGCGTCAACAGTATCTGGCGTTGCGACATCACAATCGTTATCTATTCCATCGTAAAGGGTTTCTTTATTTCCTGGAAACTTCGCCGAATCGTTATCATCACAATCTGTATCTGAATTCACTCCGTCACCATCGGCATCAACAGTATCGAGTGTTACTGGGTCACAATCGTTATCTATTCCATCGTAAAGGATTTCTGTATTTCCTGGAAACTTCGCCGAATCGTTATCATCACAATCTGTATCTGAATTCACTCCGTCACCATCGGCATCAACAGTATCGAGTGTTGCTGGGTCACAGTCGTTATCAATCCCATCGTAAAGAATTTCAGTATTCCCTGGAAACCTGGCTGCATCGTTATCATCACAATCCGTATCTGAAAACACTCCGTCACCATCGGCATCATCTAATAAGGAAGCATCGGTACCAAATAGAATATAATCAATAAAAAAAGCACCACTTCCAGCATCCACTTTTGGAACCTGAACAAAAGCCAATTTTGCTCCTAAGATGTCTCCTGTCCAACTTCCCGAAGCACTCAAATCAAAAACGTAATCCTTGTAAGTAGCATCTTCAATACTAACATCCATGGTAACACTTCCAGCTGCAAACAATAATTTTAGTTTATTATCTTTTGACGTATTTTTAACCCTTACATGCATATATTTATACGTGGACGCATCTATATGAAACAACGAATTTAATTCGAGGGTAGCCTGAGAAGTACTACTATGTGTTAACGCTACTTGCAGAACTTGTAAACTACTTTCAGTAACCGCAGTGGCAGTACATTTTGATGCAACATTCCACCCTTCTACAGAACTATCGAAGTTAAAATCATGCATTTCAATTGATGGAATAGCTGAGAGCATCTCAATTTTGTCAATATCAAAAACTTCTGTTCCCGTACCCGTATAGGTCGTGTTCCCAGCACTTTTAAACAAGAGCTTAATCTCACTAACAGTTCCTGTCCAATTAGCACTTCCACTATAATCTATATAATATGTTTTATATTCTGTATCTCCACGACTAATAGGAACGTTAACTCCGATACTT
>Ga0209395_1002390_pt1 | contig 24633 bp, 17 predicted proteins | sample GOMGulsemesocosm_3_FD_184635 | JGI IMG/M metagenome (GOLD analysis project Ga0209395, IMG submission 184635) | Methane-oxidizing microbial communities from mesocosms in the Gulf of Mexico - GOM9D Gulf of Mexico (SPAdes) (version 2) | ecosystem: Environmental > Aquatic > Marine > Cold seeps... | reverse complement strand
TTATTGCTATGCTGTGTTGTGTATTTGCTGGTTGGGTTTGGCATAGAAGTGATATTTTAGCAGAGATAAAACAAGGTAACGAAGATGTTGAACATAGCCTGTTTTGGAAGATTTGGCCTTGGTATACTAAGTTTGTTTGCCCGACAGCTATTGCTCTTGTTTTTTGGCATTCGTTATAAAAGATAATAGTGGAACCAAGGCCATGGCCTTGGTGCTGTCTTAAATATATAACGTTTGTTTGTCCGACAGCTATCGCCCTAGTATTCTGGCATTCTCTTTAACGACACCTGTTTGAAGTTTATACTGCGTTATCGTATGTTCGTGTAGCTGACTACACGTCACATACTCTGCCTTGTATAAACACCAAACAGATAGCCGTTAACCTATTTGTTAAGGTTAGCTTAACCTATAAAATTCAATAGCTGTAATGTTTGAAAGTTCCAACCTTAAAGCCTTGGCCAGTTTAACTGCCAAGGTTTTTTTATTGCTGCTAATTGCTCATCAACCGCCTTATTTAAGTAATGAACTCCGCTACTCGGAAGAGAAGTAAACTCAAAGGACTCACCTGAGTAAGTAAACTTGAGTGCATAGGCATGTAAGTAACCTCTATCTGCTTGTGATGTGCTGTAATAAAGAGGGTCGCCAACAATGGGGGAACCTATGCTTGCTAGGGCAACACGTAACTGATGAGTTTTACCAGAGTGAGGTTTAAGTAAATATAAACGCTGCTTATTTGGAATGCTATATGAGAAAAACTGAGTAACAGCCGGGTTTTCCATTGTTCGTAATAACTTGAACATGCCACGACGGCTTTTAGCCATATCACCTTTAATCAAACCTTGTTTTTTAGTGGGTTTTTTATCACTAACCGCAAGATAGTATTTTTCGATATCATGTTCTTGAAATAGCTGCCCGAAAGTTTGTGCACAAGCTAAAGTTTTAGCAAAGATAACTAAACCAGAGGTCATTTTATCTAATCTATGCACAGGATAAAGTTCGACCTCTGGGGTTGCACTTTTCAACTGATTTTTTACCTGCGAAAATAGCCCTGAGCCAATATCGCCTTCATCATGAAAGTTAACTCCTGCATCTTTATCAACAACAATGAAATCAGGGTGTTCTGTAATAGTTTTAAACATTTAAATTAGCCGCTTTGTCTTTATGTTTGCTATGATAATTCAATCTTCATATTTTTACTCTTTTTACAGGATGTTATTTTGCTTATACAAGTTCCAACTCCCTCTTCAAAAAAGCTTTTAAAAAGTTTCCGAGTTACCGCTATTGCAGCCGCTACTGCATTATTATTCGCTTGTACTAGTCAAGAATCAGTACAATTACCTACTGGCGTAAGCTTGGTTGAAACGGTATCTGCTCAAGAAGGTACGATTAACATCCCTTTTAAAAAGTACAAGTTAGCCAATGGCTTAACGGTAATTTTACATCAAGACAATTCAGACCCTTTAGTACATGTTGATGTTACCTATCATGTTGGATCAGCCCGCGAACAATTAGGCAAGTCAGGTTTTGCCCATTTCTTTGAGCATATGATGTTTCAAGGCTCACAAAATGTTGCTGATGAACAACACTTTAAAGTTGTTACTCAAAGTGGCGGTGACTTAAACGGCACAACAAACTCTGATCGCACCAATTACTTTGAAACCGTACCTAAAAATCAGTTAGAAAAAATGTTGTGGCTTGAATCAGATCGCATGGGGTTTTTATTAGAAGCGATCACAGCTGAAAAGTTTGAAGTACAGCGTGCTACTGTTAAAAATGAACGTGGACAGAATGTCGATAATCGTCCTTATGGCCGATTGAATGAAACCGTTAATCAGATGATTTTTCCACGTGAACATCCTTACTCATGGCCGACTATTGGTTATATGACTGATCTCGACCGCGGTACTGTTACTGATCTAAAAGAATTTTTCTCTCGCTGGTATGGACCTAATAATGCGGTAATTACCATTGGTGGTGATATTGATGAAGCTCAAACACTTGCTTGGGTGAATAAATATTTTGGCGACTTAAATGCGGGGCCTGCGGTAGATAATATCGCTAAAACATCAGTGACACTTGAGGGAAATCGTTATTACTCATTTAGCGATAACGTTTCTTTACCTTTACTTTATATCAGTTTCCCTACCGTTTACGGTATGCATGAAGATGAGCCTGCGTTGGATGTACTTGCTAATATTCTAGGCAGTGGGCCTACTTCGTTACTTTATAAAAACTTAGTGAAATCGGGCGTTGCCGTGCAAGCGGGAGCAAGTCATCCGTGTAGAGAATTAGCCTGTCAAATGAGTTTCTATGCCTTGCCAAATCCTCAGCAAGGTTTGTCACTAACAAAAATTGAACAAGTAATTAACGATACCTTAGTTGAGTTTGAAGAGCGCGGTGTTAATGGCGATGATTTATTAAAAACTAAAGTTGGTATAGAAACCGGTACCATTTATGGTTTGCAAAGTGTTTCAGGCAAGGTATCAAACTTAGCGCATTATCAAACAATGTTAGGCAATGCTAACTACACTGAACAACAAGTTGCTCGCTATAATAAAGTGACAAAAGACGATGTTATGCGGGTATTTAAGCAATACATTAAAGGAAAAGGTGCTGCAGTATTATCAATAGTTCCTCAGGGGCAAGAAGCGTTAGTCGCTAAAGCAAATAACTTTACTCTACCTGACGTAAGTAACCCTGCTAAATTAGCTCAACTTGATACAGCGATTATGAAGAATACTAGCGCCTTTGATCGCAGTATTATGCCTACTTCTCCTGCTAACCCACAGATTACTGTACCAAGTCTATGGAAAGAAACCTTTGATAATGGTATTGAAGTTATTGCGACTAAAAATAGTGAAACACCTACGGTGAGTTTATTATTAAGTCTTGATGGCGGTATTTTATTAGATTCGGCCGAAAAAGCAGGTTTGGCGAGTTTAACTGCTTCATTGATGAATGAAGGCACTACTGTTCGTAGTAAGGAAGAGTTATCGAATGAACTAGCTAAGCTAGGTAGTGATGTTTCTATTGGCGCAGGGGGGCGTAATACTTACATTAAAGTAAACAGCTTGGTTAAAAATCTTGATGCGACACTCGCCTTAATGAATGAAATGATGTTTAAACCTGAATTTGCAGAAGATGACTTTAAACGAGTTAAGAATCAGTTAATTCAAGGTTTACAGCAAGGTAATAAAGATGCTCGTACACTAGCTAGCAATGCATCAAAACAAGTGACTTATGGTAAAGGAAATCGTTTTGGTATTGCTGATAGTGGCACTATTGAGACAGTATCAGCGATAACGCTTGATGATATTAAGCGTTTTTACCAAACTTATTTCTCGCCTGCTAAAGCAAGTTTAGTTGTGGTTGGTGATATTAATAAAGCTGATTTATTAGCTAAGTTAGCTTCATTGAAAGATTGGCAGGGTAAAGATTATAATATTAACGCGGATTATAGCTTCCCAGAAGTAACACCTAATAAGCTTTATTTTGTTGATTTACCTAATGCAAGTCAGTCGGTAATCAAGTTATCACGCCGCGGTATGACTTATGACGCTACTGGTGAATACTTTAAGGCGACACTAATGAATTACCCATTAGGTAGTGCATTTAATAGTCGTATTAATTTAAACCTACGTGAAGACAAAGGTTATACCTATGGCGCATCAAGTTACTTTTCAGGCGGAAAAACCTTAGGTAGTTTTAGTGCCGGCGCTAGTGTTAAAAAAGAGCATACCTATGATGCTATGGTTGAAATAGAAGCAGAGCTGAAAAACTACCAGCAACATGGTTTAACAGCAGAGGAAGTTACCTTTATGCGCCAAGCCATTTCACAAAATGAGGCGTTGAGCTTTGAAACACCGAGTCAGAAAAGTGGTTTTTTGAGACAGATATTACAATTTAATTTACCTGTAAATTACGGTAAAGAGCAAAATAAAATCATCAATAATATTACCCTGAAACAGTTAAATAATATTGCAGCAAAAGAATTATCACAACCTATGCAATGGATTGTTGTTGGTGACGGTCAAGTAGTTAGACCGCAATTACAAGCACTTGATATTGAAGTCGTTGAATTAGAATTGGCTAAGTAATAGCGTTTAGCATAAAAAATAAAGCTGAATTTCCATTACAAGGCATTGAAAACCGTTAAAAGCCCCTTATTTATATGAGTATCAATAAGGGGTTTTTACCTTTTACTCGCTAAATACTAAATCAGGCTAATAGTTAGACTGATTAGTATTATAGGAATTATTTTGACACTCTCATTAACTGATTATATTGGCGCTTTTAGCCAAAGTGAAAATTTGGCTGCCGTGGCAGGTATTGGACGCGGTATAGAGCGAGAAGCATTACGAATATTGCCAGAAGGCAAGTTATCGGAGCATGGGCACTATCATCAGCTTGGTTCAGCGCTTACGCATGGACAGATAACTACAGATTATTCAGAAACCTTACTTGAGTTCATCACCCCGGTAAGTCACTCCCCAGAGCAAGCAATTGCTCAACTACAAGATATTCAAAAATATACCTTTGAAAACATTGAAGGGGAACTGCTATGGCCAATGAGTATGCCTTGTTTTGTAAACGATGCAGCAAAGATACCTTTGGCACAGTATGGGCATTCTAATATAGGTAAAATGAAGACAGTTTACCGTCAAGGTTTGAAAAATCGTTATGGCTCTATGATGCAAGTCATATCAGGTATACATTTTAACTTTTCATTTTCACAAGATTTTTGGAAAGTACAACAAAAACTTCATCAGTCATCGGGTGATAAGTCGTCATCCCTTGATGACTTTATCTCTGAACGTTATTTTTCTATTTTAAGAAATTACAAACGCTTCTGTTGGTTGATCCCATACTTATACGGTAGTTCTCCAGCAATTTGTGGTTCTTTTTTACAAGGGAAAGAACATAAATTACCTTTTAAAAAATCACCTTTTGGTGCGCTATACCTTGAGCATGCCACTTCATTGCGCATGAGTGATTTAGGTTATACCAGCTCTGAGCAATCAGCATTAAAAATTTGTTATAACAATTTGGCTGATTATGTTGAGGGTGTTCAACAAGCGATTAAGCTCAAATCTAAAGATTTTGCTAGCATTGGTGTTAAAGTTGATGGTCAATATCAACAGTTAAACGATAACGTGCTACAGATTGAAAATGAGCTATATGCGCCTATTCGCCCTAAGCGTGTTGCTAAACCAGGTGAGAAACCCTCTGTAGCATTAGGAGAGCGCGGTGTTGAATACATTGAAGTAAGAGCGCTTGATGTAAACCCTTTTTCAGATACCGGCATTAGCCTTGAGCAAGTGCACTTCTTAGATATATTTATAACCTTTTGCGCTTTTGTAGATAATAAAGAGTTTGATTGTACTCGCCAGGCACACCATGAAGAAAATATGGATGCAGTGGTATTACGTGGTCGAGATCCTGAATTATTGCTTAGTGATGCGAATTGTTGTGGTGAAGTTAAGCTGAAATCGGTTCCTGAGTGGGGCAATGAATTGTTTGAGCAGATGCAGCAAGTTGCACAGCTCTTAGATAAGGCCTACCAAACGAATAAGTACAGTGAAGCCATAGTCCGCGAACAAGCTAAGATCAATGATGCTAGTTTAACGCCATCAGCGCAGTTAATATCGACAATAAAACAACAATGCTTATCTGAGTATGCATTAGATAAAGCGAGCGAATATCAACGACAAGCGAAAGCTCGTGATTATCAATTTTATGATCAAGAATTTTTTGATCAAAGTACTCCTGCCTCGCATAAAGCTCAAGCGGATATTGAAGCGGCTGATAAACTAAATTTTGATGATTTTTTAACAGATTATTTTGCTTAAAGTAATGTTAATTTTGTGTGTGATTTTTACTAAGAACAAACATGAAAGTAGAAAAATAAGAATAAAAAAAGCGCGTCAAGCAGACGCGCCGGTTATTTAAGCAAACAAAACTTAAATCAAATGAAAGCAATCCAGGGAAGGAAGTTTCAATTATTAAGACGTCGTAATGATTAGAAAGTTCCTTTTATTTTAAATATTTCATTGTTCACTTCCCTTCGTTCAAGCCAATTCCATTGATATAATGCCGAAATTACCTTTAATACCAATCGATTAAAGTGGTTAATCTTTTTAAAAATAAATTGACGATCAACCGAAATATGGAGTAATACAGCGCTATTCTAATATCGATTTTATCAAATTTAAGACAAAAAGCGCCCAACTACTTATTAAAGTGAGGGAGCTCATAAACATGGAACATACCTAAGAAGAGCGGAATAACATGATTGTTATGCTGAGTTCCATCAGTATTAAATTTAAGACAAAAAAAGCGCCCAACTACTCATTAAAGTGAGGAGAGCGCATAAACATGAAACATACCTAAGAAGGGCGGAATAACATGTTTGTTATTCTAACTGTAGGACATATCAAATTTGAGACAAAAAAAAGCGCCCAACTACTTATTAAAGTGGGGGAGCGCATAAACATGAAACATACCTAAGAAGGGCGGAATAACATGTTTGTTATTCTAACTGTAGGACATATCAAATTTGAGACAAAAAAAAGCGCCCAATTACTCATTAAAGAGAGTAGAGCGCATAAACATGAAACATACCTAAGAAGAGCGGAATAACATGTTTGTTATTCTAACTGTAGGACATATCAAATTTGAGACAAAAAAAAGCGCTCAACTAAATTTAGAGAGCGCATAAACATGAAACACTAAGGGAATAACATAACTGTTAAGTAAGAGTGTTGTTATTGAGCTTAGTTCAATTTATTTAAAAGTTTCTTATATTTATTTTAAAATAGAATAGTTATGAATTATCACTGAGAAAAACGAAATAACATGTTTGTTATTCTAACTGTAGATGATATCAAATTTCAGGAAAAAAAAGCGCCCAACTACTTATTAAAGTGAGGGAGCGCATAAACATGAAACTTACCTAAGAAGGGCGGAATAACATGATTGTTATTCTAAGCTCCATCAGTATCAAATCTAAGACAAAAAAAAGCGCCCAACTAAATTTAGAGAGCGCATAAACATGAAACACTAAGGGAATAACATAACTGTTAAGTAAGAGTGTTGTTATTGAACTTAGTTCAATTTATTTTAAATATATTTGAAAACAGGCTAATTATAAAATATCACCAAGAAATATGCCTAAGAAGAGCGGAGTAACATGATTGTTACTCCGAGTGTCATATCAAATTTCAGGCAAAAAAAAGCGCTCAACTACTTTTTAAAGAGAGGAGAGAGCGCATAAACATGAAACACTAAGGGAATAACATAACTGTTAAGTAAGAGTATTGTTATTGAGTTTAGTTCAAATTATTTTAACGTTTATTTTATTTATTTTTAAAATAGAATAATTATAGATATTGCGAATAAACACGAAATAATAGGAGCGTTTTCTAACTGTAGGTTTCATCAAATTTAAGACAAAAAAAACGCCCAACTAAATTAGAGGGCGCATAAACATGAAACACTAAGGGAATAACATAACTGTTAAGTAAGAGTGCGGATATTCAGTTTAGTTCAAGTTATTATTTAATAAATGTGATTTTTTTGATTATTTAATTAAAAATAATAATTCCTTAGCAAAAACTGCCATTAATTAAGGCTTTCTGGCATTATAAATACAAATCATAATAACAGTTATTAGTCTATGCCTTCATGTAAAACTGCATTATTAACCGCTGCAAGTGTTTTATTACTTGTGAGTTGCGCAACACCACCACCGAAAAATCCTGAGAATATATGCGAAATATTTCGAGAGCATCGTGATTGGTACTTTGCCGCCAAAGACGTGCGCGATCGCTGGGGAGTACCTATCCATGTTCCTATGAGTATGATGTATCAAGAAAGCTCTTTTCGTCATGATGCTATCCCGCCAATGGATTACCTATTTGGTTTTATTCCTTGGGGGAGAGTGAGTAGCGCATATGGTTATGCTCAGGCTAAAACCATGACATGGAAAGACTACGTTCGGGAAACAGGTAATTCAGGTGCTGATCGCGATGATTTTGATGATGCCATAGATTTCATGGGCTGGTTTATTTTTAAAACCCAAAAAGTTAATGGTGTTTCTAAGTGGGATGCTTATAGCCAGTATCTAAATTATCATGAAGGTTGGGGGGGATTTAAGAATAAAAGCTATAAGAAGAAGCCTTGGTTAGTTAAGGTTTCCAGAAAAGTAGATAACCGAGCTAGGCGTTACAGCAGCCAACTAAAGAGTTGTGAAAAAGATCTAGATCACGGCTGGTTGTGGCGTTTATTCTTTGGCTAGAGCAGTGCTTAACCAAAAAATAATATGGTAATATTTAGGCAGCTAGCTTGCGTGTTTAATAATAGAACAAACGCATAAAGCCTGCCAATATGTTAATTTTACAATAAAAAACCGCTGAAGCTAGCTGTGAACATAGCTACAGGAATAGCTAGTATTTTAATAAAAAAACTAGAAAATAAAGTACGGATTTTTAGTAAATAAATGTTGAAATAGCAAAAGGCTGCTGCTGATAGGGTTGGCTATTGTTATCCACAGAAATTGTGGAAAGCTGAATGAAGATTGTTGAAAACCTTATTCTGTGGATAACTTTGTGGTTAACTTTCGTTTACTCTTCTTCGGTGTTTTCATCGATAAAATGTTCAGGCATAACCCTAACAGTTTTTATCTTATTGTCTGCAACGTCAATGATTTCGACAGGGTAGCCGGATATACGTAAGCTAATATTATTCTGTGGTATCTCTTCCAAATACTCGATAATCAAGCCGTTAAGGGTTTTAGGGCCATCAGTTGGAAGCTTCCACGACATCTCTTTGTTAATATCACGAATACTGGCACTGCCATCAACTAAATAGCTACCATCGGGCTGTAAAGTTACCTCATCACTGGTGGTCGGAGTCATAGTCGTAGTAAAGTCACCAACAATCTCTTCAAGAATGTCTTCTAAGGTAACTAAACCTTGAATATCACCGTATTCATCAACAACCAATCCTAAGCGCTCCTTAGCATGTTGAAACTTTAATAATTGGATATTTAACGGCGTACCCTCGGGAATAAAATACAATTCACGTACAGCTCTAAGCAATGTTGTTTTAGTGAACTGACTTTTTGATAATAATTTTAACGCATCACGAGCATGAATATAGCCGACAACATCATCAATACTGTCTCGGTAGAGTAATACGCGAGTATGGTTAGCTTGAGTCAATTGTTTCTGGATTTTTTTCCAATCATCATTAACATCTATCCCTACCAGTTCACTACGAGGGATCATGATGTCCTCAACAGACACTTTTTCTAAGTCTAAAATACTGACAAGCATGTCTTGGTCACGTTGATGTAATAAGGCGCCAGATTCATTAACCACAGTCCTTAATTCCTCACTACTGAGACTGTGTTGCTCTCTTTGTTCAGAATTAATACCTAAAATCATCAAGAAACCATTAGTGATCCAATTTACGACAACCACAAGTGGGAAAAGTAACTTTAAGAGGATTGATAAAAGAATCGAGCTAGGGAAAGCTATTTTCTCAGGATACAGAGCAGCCAATGTTTTAGGGGTCACTTCTGCAAAAATCAGAATAACCAAAGTTAATGCTATCGTCGCAATTAAAATCCCCATATCACCAAATAGGCGCAAGCCTATTACGGTAGCAATGGCTGAAGCTGCGATATTAACAAGGTTATTACCAATAAGAATCAAACCGATAAGGCGGTCAGGACGAGCAAGTAGCTTACTGACTCGCTTAGCACCTTTATGTTTTTGTTTCTCGAGATGTCGTAAACGGTATCTATTTAATGACATCATGCCGGTTTCAGATCCTGAAAAATAGGCTGAAATAAGTATTAAGACGCCAAGAATGGTAAAGAGCATCTGGGTGGATATACTGTCCAAAAAGGTTGTTCCTGTTTTATAGTTAAATTAATGAAATAACACTGTTTGTTTACAACAGTGTTAGAGGTATATGATTAAAAATTACAAAATAAATTCTTTAACGAATCTACTACCAAAGTAGGCGAGGGTAAGTAAACCACTGGCACTGACCATAAGTATTAAAACTCGGTGACCACGCCAACCCTTTTCGAAGTGCCCCCAAAGAATGAGGCAATAAAGAGCAAAAGATAGCAGAGACAATACTGTTTTATGAGCATTTTCTTTTGCTAAAAAACCATCTAAAAAGAAAAAACCAATAATCTCACTGATAAATAAAATAGCAGTGCCTACGGTTAAAATACTAAAAAGTTGTTTTTCAACCTGCATAAGTGGTGGTAAATGTGCCACAGCGGTTAAATTTTTATTTTTAAGTTTTAAATTAATATAGGTAACTTGAAATGCATATAAAGTAGCAATTATCAGTACGCAATAAGCGATTAGTGCAAAGCTGATATGGCTAAGCAAAATCAGCTTTTCAACCACTAAAGGAATTGAATCAATTGGCGGAATAAAAATAATGACTAACTGCCATAAACCGGTGAAGCCGTAGATTACAGGAAGTAATAAATTAACTTTAGAGCGTATCGCTACAAGAGTTACTACCACAGTGATGATTAAGCTGACCAATGAAATTACATTAGGTAAATTAAAGTTGATGGTGTCTTGTGAGAAAAATAATAAAGCGTCATTAAAGCCATGCACGATAATAGCTGCGGCAGCTAAGCTTAACACTAAGCTAATATTAGGTCCTTTAGGGTGAAATAATCGTGTAACGATTGCCAACGTAGCAAGCATATAAAACAAGAATGCTAAACTTGAACCTAAAACCAAAAAATCCACTTAAAACCCCTAAAACAACTGAAAATACGCATTAAAAATTGATTCTATCAGATAAAATCTTCAACGCCATGTGATTAGCGCAAACTATTGACTTAAAATCAAATAAAACTAAAGGTTATTTTATTGATACCAAGTCGATTAAGTAATATCCATCTCAGCGAGAATTAAAAGGCTTAGAGGCAAGATATTGATTGAAGATAATGGTTACTCAGGAAAATAAGCTCCTGCATTTTCTAAGAAGCTACATCCGTGTAGCGTCCTTGTCAAAATCAAAGAAATATAGAATAACTATGTTTAACTAATTTTGTTTGTTCTAAGTTCGCCAATATAACTCTGAGTTGAGCATTAATTTAATCGAATTGGTATAACACCCGTCTAAGAGGTTTAATTGATAAAAAAGCAATCAAGCCAGCACAACTTAGTCCAAACCATTTAGGTAAAAGTTCATGGCTATGTTTCATTTGCTCGCTAATGTTGATGTTATAAAAAGTAAGTGAAAAGTCTAAGATTAAGGCAAAACCAAGAGCGCAAACAGCAACGCCAAGCAAGTATCGAATTAATACCGCACTACCCATTTCATTTCTAATGACGCCTAACGTCGAAATGTTTGTTGCAGGTCCCGCCATCATAAATACCAACGCAGTACCCGGTGATAAGCCAGCCATAATAAAACCTGCCGCAATAGGTGTTGAAGCCGTTGCACATATATACATAGGAATGGATATTACTATCATTAACAGCATAGCCGGCAGACCACTGCCATAACTTAATAAAAACTCCTCAGGTAAAAAAGTACGTACTAACGAAGCAAAAATCAAACCAATGAAAAGCCAAATAATTATATCGTCTATAAGCTTGGTTGAAGCGTAATAAACTCCTTGCTTAGTTTTACTGAAAAAAATACTTTCTTTTTTAATCGGCGCAACTTCTTTATTCGCGCAACAAGAGGTTGTTTTTTTAGGTTCTTTTTTGATTATTTCGGCTTCCTTATTACCACAACAATTACTTTTTTTATCTGAATTATCTTGATGGGGAGACTTTATATCTTCCTCTTTAATAGTAGCGACTAATAACCCGGTAATAATCGCTGACATAATTGCGGCGATCGGACGATAAACGGCAAAAAAAGGACCGAGTAAGGCATATGATACAGATACTGAATCAATTCCTGTTTCTGGAGTCGCGACGAGAAAAGAAGAGGTTGCTGACGCTGAGGCACCACTACGCCTAAGCTCTGTTGCAACGGGAATAACCCCACAAGAGCATAAAAGGTAGAGGGGCGCCAATGAGGGCTGCTTTAATTATGGCCGACTTTCCTTGGCCTAAGTGCTTACTCAATATTTTACTTGGCACCCAAGCTTTCATTAAGCCTGCGATTAACAACCCTAATAATAACCAAGGGCTAGCTTCTGCGCTCAGATCTAAAAAATTTATCACTAAAGCAGTTAACTGTTCCATAAATACCTACGTTTAATTTTTACGCTTATGCATGAATTATAAAAATAAAATCATAACTACTATATCACGCCAACCTTTCGCTCAGCACGATAACTTAGCGCTATTTTGTTAAGTTTTATCACTACAAAACCTTCTGTCTAAGTATCTGCTGTCGCATCTTAGAGATATTTGGGTATAATAGCAGCATTAGTCTCATCAATTTTTCTGTTAGAGTATTTTCAATGTTTGACAATCTTTCCGATCGCTTAAGTAAAACGCTTAAAAATATTAGTGGCCGTGGCCGTTTAACCGAAGACAATATTAAAGAAACCTTGCGCGAAGTGCGTATGGCATTGCTTGAAGCCGATGTCGCTTTACCCGTTATTCGTGAATTTGTAGCCAAAGTTAAAGAGAAGGCTGTTGGTACCGATGTTTCTAAAAGCCTCACACCAGGGCAGATTTTTGTCAAAATAGTTCAAAAAGAACTTGAAGCAGCCATGGGTGAAGTCAACGAAGGTCTTGACTTAAGAGCTGCGCCACCAGCCGTTGTGCTTATGGCCGGTTTACAAGGTGCGGGTAAAACTACCTCGGTCGCCAAGTTAGCCAAATTTTTAACTGAACGTGAAAAGAAAAAAGTATTAGTAGTAAGTGCTGATGTTTATCGTCCAGCGGCTATTAAGCAGCTTGAAACATTAGCTGAAGAAATTAATGTTGGCTTTTTTCCAAGTGACATTAAGCAAAAACCGATTGATATCGCAAATGCTGCCATTGACCATGCTAAGAAAAACTTTTTTGATGTCTTAATTGTCGATACCGCCGGTCGTTTACATATTGATGAAAGTATGATGGCTGAGATCCAGCAGCTTCATGCCGCTATCAACCCAGTAGAAACATTATTTACTGTTGATGCGATGACAGGTCAAGATGCGGCTAATACCGCCAAGGCTTTTAATGATGCATTACCACTAACCGGTATTATATTAACCAAAACTGATGGTGATGCTCGCGGTGGTGCTGCGTTATCAATCCGTCATATCACTGGCAAGCCTATTAAGTTTATGGGTGTTGGTGAAAAAATTGAAGCACTTGAACCTTTCCACCCAGATCGTATTGCCTCACGTATTTTGGGCATGGGTGATGTACTTTCACTTGTTGAAGAAATAGAGCAAAAAGTTGATAGAAAACAAGCTGAAAAATTAGCTAAAAAAGTTAAAAGTGGTAAAGGTTTTAGTTTAGAAGACTTTCGTGACCAACTTGTACAAATGAAGAGCATGGGTGGCATGATGGGCATGATGGATAAATTACCTGGTATGGGTAATATGTCTGATAAGATTAAAGACGGAATGGACGATAAAATTACCATTCAAATGGAAGCCATCATTAACTCGATGACACCAGGTGAACGTGAACGTCCTGATATTATTAAAGGATCACGTAAACGTCGCATTGCTGCAGGCTCAGGTACTCAAATTCAAGATGTGAATAAGTTACTTAAGCAATTTACTCAAATGCAAAAAATGATGAAAAAAATGTCAGGTAAAGGCGGCATGAAAAAAATGATGCGCAGCATGCAAGGCATGATGCCACCAGGCGGTGGTGGTATGGGCGGCATGGGTGGCGGCGGTGGTATGTTTGGCCGCTAAGCGCTAAAGCTTATATTTTAAAAACTCTTCTTAAAGGTCGCACATGCGGCCTTTTTTATTGCCAAAAATAGACTTAATGTCTGGGGGAATAAATAGTGATTTACGTCACTCATTATCTTATGGGAAGGATAAGTGACACAGATATATATTGCTTAACAAGTCGAAATTTTAATTTTATTTCCTTTGAGATGAAATGAAAGTTTGTATATTTGTAAATTTCTTTGCTATAAATCAATAAAGGTAACATTAACTCACATCTTTATGAGATTTATTCGCATTTGTGTTTAGACTTGTGTATTATGCGGACAACTAAAAATAATACACAGCAGCTCTCACCCCGATATTACCCTGTCTTTTAGTTTTATATGTTGAGATAACTAATTCGGGTGGTAATGAGCTCAATTGGAGTAGTAAATGAAATTTCAAAGAAAAGCATTAGCAATTGCCGTAATGGTTGCAACATCAACACTAAGTGCTTGTGGTTCAAGTAGTAGTGATTCAGAGCCCCCAGTAGTAGTGGCAAGTAATACAGCGCCAACGGCTGTTGTATTATCAGCAAATACCGTTGATGAAAACGCAATGGGAACAGACGTTGGTACGTTAAGCGCTACTGATGCGGATACCGGAGATACTTTTACTTTTACTACTGATAGTGCTGATTTTGTCATTACTGGCGATAAGCTTGCGCTTGCTGCTGAATCTTCATTCGATTTTGAAAAAACAAAAAATGTTACATTAAACGTTACTGTTACCGATAACGGTAGTTTAGCTTACACGCAAGAATTAACTATCGAAGTAAGTGACTTACTTGATTATTATGATTTTGCAAGTGAATTTGATGCAGATAAATCAAGTGTTTCATACGGTGGTCAAGCTGCTCGTCATGCATTGATTGCAGAGCTTAAGCATTACATTGGCAAGGGTGGTTTAGAAGGTGATTTAGAAAATGGTACTTTAACCACTAAAGACCAAGTTATCGCTAAATTAAACAGTTTATATGATGCCGATGAAAACTCATGGGATGCGCTTAATATTACTTTTACCACAGCTAAGCAAACAATGTTTTCTGAGCTTTCTAGTAGCTACAAAAGTTTAAAAGAAAAAGTAGCAGGTCAAGATGCTAGTGGTCAGCATAAAGATTGGAATAACGGTGATTTTGCCGGTTGGGGCGCTAAAGGCTCAACGACTCCTATTGCTTTAATTGATACTTACTTTCAGCAAATTGCTGATATTGCAATTGATAACTTAGGTACCAAGCGTTATGCACCGGGTACTGAAGCTATTGTAGCTAATGAAATTCCAGTATATGTTACTGACAACGGTTTAGATTTAAACCAGCTAATTCAAAAGTTCTTATTAATGTCGGTTGCTTACTCGCAAGCTGCTGATGATTATTTAGATGAAGATAAAGGTTTAGCGACTGACAATATTGGTCAAGATAAAGGTACTAAAGATTACACTAAACTAGAACATCAGTTTGATGAAGGTTTTGGTTATTTTGGTGCTACTCGTGATTACTTAGCATATAACGATAACGAAATTGCAGGCAAAGTATCAACAGCTGAAGATGGTCGTGAAGATTGGAATGGTCAGCATGATACAGATGGTGATGGTGTTATTGACTTAATGTCAGAGAAAAACTTTGGTAACTCAGTAAATGCGGCAAAACGTGACCGTGGTAGTAAAGGAAATACTAACGCAACGGATTACACTAAACAGGTAATGGATGCATTCTTAATGGGTCGCAAGCTTATTAATGATAATGCTGGCATGGCTTTAACTGATGATCAAAAAACTGAATTGTTAACTTACCGTGATTCAGCACTAGATGCATGGGAACGTGGTGTAGTTGCAACAGTTATTCATTATATCAATGATTTAGATGCAGATTTAGCTGAAGTTGCTACAGATGAATTTGATTATGCGACAACAGCAAAACACTTCTCTGAGCTAAAAGGTTTTGCTTTAGGTCTACAGTTTAACCCGTACTCTCCAATAGCTGGTACAGATGATACCAAGTTTGCTAAATTTATTAAATTACATGAGTTATTGAAAGATGTACCAGTATTAGCTGAAGCTGATGTTGCAGCATATAGAACTGACTTAGCTGAAGCTCGTCAATTGCTACAAGATGCATTTGAGTTTGATGCTGAGAACGTTGCTGGTTGGTAGTGTTTATTGCTAGCTTTCTAGATAAAATCTAAGGGCTAGCAAATCAAAATTTTAAACAAAGCTTGAACAGGGATGTTGTTCGAGCTTTGTTGCGTTTAAAGCCTAAGTAACTACTATAAATGCTCAAAGGCTAATTATTGTTATTATTTAAGTACAGTAAAGGTAAACATAATCATGAAGTATTCAAATAAACTTTCGTTAAATAGCAAGCTGCGCCCCTTAGTGCTTGCCTCAGTTTTTGTGCTGGCAGCTTGTGGTGAAGACTCAACAGTAAGTAGTGGAGATGGTTTTAATAAAGAGCAAGATACCAATACCGGCTTTGATCAAGGCCAGCTTATTGCCAGTATTGTTGATAAAGTTATTACCCCAACTTACCAAGAGTTTTCAATAGTTGCGGCCTCACAACAACAAGCTATTAATGATTACTGTCAACAAGAAAAAGAGCTGGCTGAGAATAATGGCAGCGAGCAATTGGTTAATGATACTAAATCATTAGCGAAGGATAGCTGGCGTGCGGCGATGAATACTTGGCAGCAAGCTGAAATGATGCAACTTGCACCATTGACTATAGGCGATAGTGCACTGCGTAATAGTATTTACTCTTGGCCGATACAAAATAGCTGTGGTGTTGATCTTGATGTCACTTACTTTAAAGCAGGCAGTGTTAATGGTCAGCCTTATGATATAAGTAAACGAACAGCGTCTCGTAAAAGTTTATTAGCATTAGAGTATTTGCTATTCAATGATAATTTAGATCACAGCTGTACGGGCTCAACTAAGCCAGAAAGCTGGAATAATCAAACAGAGCAATATCGTAAAGTTGCTCGTTGTGAATATGCCGGTGAAGTCGCTAAAGATATTGAAGTTAATAGCCAATCTTTATTAACCGCATGGCTGGGTAATAATGCTGATATCAAAGGTTATGCTAATGAATTAAAAGCTGCGGGTAGCGAGGGTAGTGAATTTGCAACCGAACACCATGCAGTAAATAAGTTAAGTGATGCATTGTTTTATATGGATATCTTCACTAAGAGTGCCAAACTAGCTGAGCCTACGGGAATAGAATTAAATAAGTGTGGCTCACAACCTTGTCCAGACGTTGTTGAATCTCGCTATAGCCATCATTCACTCGAAAATATCATTAATAACATTCAAGCTTTTAAATTGTTTATTCAAGGTGGGGGTGATAATGGCATTGGTTTTAGAGATTATCTTATTGATGTCGGTGATAAAGTGACAGCTGATAGCTTAGATGCCAGCATCGAACAGGTACTTATGTCGACTGAAGCTTATCAAAACACTTTAGCTGAAACGTTAGTAACCAACCCAGAGCAAGTTGTGCAAACTCATACAGAGGTTAAAAATATTACTGATAAGTTAAAAAGTGATTTTATTACTAGTTTAGCGTTAGAGCTACCTAAAACTGCCGCAGGAGATAATGACTAACATGAAAGATTTACCTTTATCTCGAACAGCCACAGCGTTATCAATAGCACTTTTTACTGGTTTACTTCCTCTTAGTTTGGCACAAGCCGCTAGTGTAGAAGAAAAAAATGTCAATGACACTGCAATAGCTGATGTGGGCGGTGGAAAAATTGACTACCTTGAGCGTATTCAAATTATTGGTCGTGGTGATAAGCTGCGTACTGAAGCTGGCTCTGCCACCTTAATTGGTGAAGCTGAACTAGAAAAATTCAAATTTGACGATATAAATCGTGTTTTATACAACGTACCTGGCGTTAATATTCGTGAAGAAGATGGTTATGGTTTAAGACCTAATATTGGTTTTCGTGGTGCAACACCAGAACGTAGTAAAAAAATTACAGTGATGGAAGATGGCATTTTAATCGGCCCTGCACCTTACTCAGCGCCAGCAGCTTATTACTTCCCTATGATGTCAAAAATGACGTCTTTAGAAGTATTTAAAGGCCCCGCTGCGATTAAATATGGTCCTAATACCGTATATGGCGCTTTAAATATGACAACTCGTGCGGTACCTGATGCACAAGAAGGCATGATTGATGTTTCTTTTGGTGCAGATAATTATAGCAAAGTGCATGGTTATTACGGTGATACTATTGGTGACCTAGGCGTATTAATTGAAGCGGTTAATATGCGCTCTGATGGCTTTAAAGAGCTTGATGGTGGTGGTGATACTGGCTTTGATAAAAGTGACATTATGGCAAAGTTTCTTTATGACCTAACTACAGGTGAGATTGAGCATACTTTCGAACTTAAGCTTTCATGGGCTGATGAACATTCAGATGAAACCTATTTAGGTTTAACAGATGATGATTTTTATCAACAGCCAGAGCGTCGTTATGTGGCAAGCCAACAAGATAATATGGATTGGACACATCAGCAGATTCAGTTTACTCATTTTATGCAAACTAATGATTTTGATATTACTACGCGTGTATATCGCAATGAATTTGAACGTTCATGGTTTAAAATTAATGGTTTTAAAGGCGGGGCCTGTGGCGCTGACTTGCAAGACGTATTAGCTAACCCAGAAGAGAATGAATTATTTTATAACCTCTTAACCGGCAAAGCAGACACTAGTCGAGATTGTGAGAAAATTATTTTAGGTGATAATGCTAGAGAATATTATTCTCAGGGCATTCAAAGTGAATTGTACTTTGAACAAAACCTACTTGGCTTAACTCATAAATTTAATCTAGGTGCACGTTTTCATCAAGATCAAATAGAACGAAATCACACCACCGATGCCTTTTTGATGCAATCGGCAAACTTAGTAACTGATGGAAGTGCGCAAGTAGCTTCAACCACAGATCGCGAACATACAGATGCAATTGCGATCTTCTTTAAAGATACTATTAAATATAACGCGCTAGATATCACTTTAGGTTTGCGTGGTGAGTTTATTGACTCAACTTACCAAAATCGTAAACCTGGCGAAGCGGATGACTGGCAAAAGAAAAGTACCAGTATTTGGCTACCTAGTTTAAGTTTGTTTTATACTTTGTCTGATAATGCGGGTTTACTTTTTGGTGTTCATGAGGGCTTTGTACCAACAAGCCCTAAAGAAGGTCCAGAAATTGATATTGAAAACAGTATCAACTATGAATTTGGTGGACGTTACAGTCAAGGTGATGCCAAGGTTGAGGCGGTTGTTTTTTATAATGATATGAGCAATCTAAAAGAAAGCTGCTCTTTCTCTACTGCTTCTCAGTGTAATGATGATTTAGGTAAAGAGTTTGATGGCGGTGAAGTTGATGTTTATGGCTTAGAGTTTAGCTCTAGTTATCAATTCGCTTTAACTCAACAATTAGATGTGCCTATGTCGGTAGTTTATACCTATAGTGCTTCAGAATTTAAGCATACCTTTGAGTCTGGCTTCCCAATGTGGGGAGATATTACTAAAGGGGATTCAGTCCCTTACTTGCCTGAGCACCAAATAACGGTAAATATGGGCTTAACGGCCGAGCAATGGGATATTAACTTTATTGCACGTTACGTTGGTGAAATGCTTGAAGCTTCAGGTGAAAACGTTACCTTATCAGGAGTTACCACAGAGGCTTATACCGTTGTGGATTTCTCTGCAAGCTATCACTTAGCTGAATACGGTAAAGTATATCTTAAAGCGGACAATATCCTTGATAGTCAAGAAATAGTTAGTCGACGTCCAAATGGTGCAAGGCCAAGCAAACCTCAACAGTTGTTTGTTGGTTACCAATATAATTTCTAAAAAAAGATTACTTATATTATGAGTATGAAATACGACAGACATTGCTTGTCGTATTTCACCTGTTACAAATATAATTGTGCTATATCAAGACACAAGGATAGGTTTTGATTTAGTATAAAATCTAATTCCTAAATCTACTGGCGGCTTTGTGCTTGATTTTTTATCTATTAATATAACTGAGCTCAGCCAGTATTTTTTTGATGCCAACAAACGTATATACATTATTTATTTACTTTCAGCGCTAACTTTAGCAATTCCTGTCTATTGGCTGAGATTTTCTAGCTTTTCTTTATTACCTTTCTTACGATTTGTCTTCCCAAAATCAGTTTATACCCATAAATCGGCACGACATGACTATAAGTTATTAGTGATAAACAAGTTGATAAAATCAGCACTATTTCCACTGATTGTTATTACTATGGCACCTATTGCCATTGGCGTTTCATCTGCTATTGAATCCGTATTTGGTTATATTGAACCTATTATGTTATCTAGCAGCACCATTATTATCATTTTTACCTTATTGTTATTTTTGTTTGATGATTTTACCCGTTTTTATTTACATTATATTTTGCACAAGGTTCCCGTCTTATGGGAGTTTCATAAAGTTCATCATTCGGCTCTTGTACTGACCCCTTTTACTATCTACCGCAGCCATCCTGTGGAGAGTTTGTTATACGCTTTTAGGATGACCTTAACGCAAGGATTTGTTGTTGGAATTTGTTATTACCTCTTTGGTCCTACCTTGAAAATGTATGATATTTTGGGCGCCAATGCTTTTGTATTCTTGTTTAACTTTTTTGGCTCAAACTTACGCCATAGTCACATCTGGTTAAGTTGGGGAGATAGAGTAGAAAGCTACTTAATTAGTCCGGCACAACATCAGATCCACCATAGTGATAACCCTAAACATTTTGATGCTAATTTTGGCGCTGCATTAGCGCTATGGGATAGATTGTTTTCTTGTCACATTAAGGCTTCTCAAGTTGGTAAGATAACGTATGGTATTAGTGTTAATCACCAAGGCCATAACAGCTTGGTGCAAATTTATTTCGAACCCTTCAAGAAGGCGGCAAAAATACTTATATCTAAGAGAGTAAATAATAAGTAACGTTTTGTTTCTCCTTGTATACGTTTTCTCATCGGCTAGCTATACTTGTTAATTAATAAGGGTCTGTTGAACTTTCGAGATTACTTTACAGCAGTTTTTTTGATATGCAGGCAAGGCAGAACACTTGAAGTGTAGCTGGCTACATGAATGTGTGATAACGCAGTATACATTTCAAAAAAACGCTGCCCTTTGGGTTCATTTAAAGCGGCTTTACTCATTGTTGCTCGTTTTTACATAGAGTAACTATGCTGCAAAACTCGCGCCGCGATTAAAAGCGTTTTAAATTGAATAAACTTTAACCCTGAAAGATCAACAGACCCTAGTGTGATTAACCTCTTTGTTTGTCTATTTTATTACATTATCAACTTTTGAGGTGCCTTATTAAATGGCTGGAAATAAAGTTAACAAGCCTACTCCTCGCGTTAAACTAGATACGAGAGAAAATATCGGTTTTTTTAAGCGTTTTATATTTGCTTTTGAAAGCATTTTTATTGTGTTTATAACCGCTGTACTACTTTGGTCAACGCGTTTTGTTGATCTGCCGGCATTTGCTATTCAATTATCAAGTGATCAAGGGGATTGGCAATTAGATAAAGTTATTACCTTTATCATGATTATAAGCCTTGGTTTGTTAATTTTATTAACACGCTATAGCTTATATTTGCGTAAAAAAATGAAGCGACAATTTCTTGCTGAAGAAGAAATTAAGCGCTTAGCTTTCTTTGATAGCTTAACCAACTTACCTAACCAAGATCTTTGCCATAATCGCTTAGAGCACGCTTTAGCGCGTGCGGCAAGAAACAATACATCCATCGCTGTCATATTTATTGGTATAGATGACTTTAAAGCCATTAACGTTCAGCAAGGTCATGATGGTGGCGATAAGCTACTTCAACAAATAGCCAAGCGCTTATCAAGTGAATTACGCTCAGGTGATACCTTAGCTAGAATTACCGGAGTAGAGTTTATGGTAATACTTGAGACAGTAACGGCTAAAGAAAATATAAATATTTTTGCAAATAAACTACTGGTAAAACTAACCAGGTGTTACCGGGTATCTATGCAGGAAGTTTATATTACCGGTAATATTGGCATTGCCCTGTACCCTAATGATGGTGATCACAGTAAACAGTTAATGAAACATGCTGATACTGCAATGTGCTTTGCTAAAGAAAAATCTCGCAATAGCCTCGCTTTTTTCTCTAAAGAATTACAAGAAAAAGTCGACGCTAAAAAGAAAATAGCAGAACAGTTGCGCGGGGCAATGGAAAGGGATGAATTTATTCTCCATTTCCAACCCACCATTGCAACTCAATCTAATGAGGTTATTGCTGTTGAAGCATTACTGCGTTGGCATAATGAGTTACTGGGGGATTTATCGCCTGATATATTTATTCCAATTGCAGAAGAAATTGGCATCATCTCAAAAATTGGAGACTGGGTTCTGACTCAAGCCTGTCAGCAAAATCACGCTTGGCACGAAAAGGGATACGAAAATATAGTTATTTCTATAAATATGTCAGTGATGCAGTTAAGTATCAATAATTATGCTTCGACCGTAGCTGGTTCATTAGCCGACTCTCATCTTGAACCTCAATATCTTGAGTTAGAGTTTACTGAAAACACTCTGATGAAAGATGTAAAACAATCTATAGTGCAACTTAAGAAGCTAGATGCCTTAGGTGTTTCTATTGCACTTGATGATTTTGGTACGGGTTATTCGTCAATAAAATACCTGTCTAAATTCAAACTAAATAAATTAAAAATAGACGGTAGCTTCATCAGAAAAATTCCTGCAAGTACAGGGGATGCTATGGCAATCAAAGCTATTGTTGCTTTGGCTAAAGAATTAAAACTTCATATCACGGCCGAAGGTGTTGAAACTGACGAACAGTACGAGTTTATGATGACTAGTAATGTTGACTCTATGCAGGGCTATCATTTTAGTCGTCCCGTTAATGCATTAGCATTAGAGCAGTTATTACAATCTCGACCATGGCAATAAAAGTGATTAGTTATTGAAGGTTAACTATCATTTCTTACAGCATAACCGAAAAATAAATAATGCCTGTTTCCTTAATCGCTAAATAAAACTTGTAAAAATCTACTAGAAGCGTAAAATACGCGAGCTTTTCTGTCGCTTGTCGATGGAAAGTGTCTGGAAAATCCGTTTTAACACTTAACATAAATAGAGGACGATATGGTTACCATTCGTTTAGCTCGTGGCGGCGCTAAAAAGCGTCCATTCTATCAGGTTGTTGTTGCAGATAGCCGTAACTCTCGCGATGGTCGTTTCATCGAGAAAGTTGGTTTCTTCAACCCAACAGCACAAGGTCAAGCAGAGAAATTACGCTTAGATCTAGACCGTATTACCCATTGGGTAGGTCAAGGTGCGACAGTATCTGATCGTGTGGCTAAGTTAGTTAAAGACGCAACTGCGGCTTAATTGCTTAGTAGGCAGTAGGAGAATTTTGTGAGTAAAGAAGAACAAATCATCTTAGGTAAAGTAGGCGCTGTTTACGGCATCAAAGGTTGGTTGAAAATTCATTCGTTCACTGATGAAACTGAAGCCATACTTGACTATTTCCCTTGGTCATTAAAATTAGGGAATAAAACACAAACAGTTGAAATAACTGATTGGCGCAAGCATAACAAAGTTCTTATTGTGAAAGTGGCTGGTATTGATGATCGAGATGATGCGCAAGCATTTGTTGGATCGGAAATATTAACCAATGAAGCCGCGTTACCTGAATTGTCGCAAGATGATTTTTACTGGCGCGATATAATAGGAATGTCTGTTGTAACAAACAAAGGTTACGACCTGGGTGTTGTTACAGACATGATGGAAACTGGCGCTAATGATGTACTGGTTGTGAAAGCTAACTTAAATGATGGTTTTAGTAAAAAAGAGAGATTAATCCCTTATCTTTTTGAACAAGTTGTTGAATCTGTTAGCCTTGAAAATAAACAAATTTGTGTTGACTGGGATCCAGGTTTTTAACTTGTGACTAGCACTATCTCTGATAAAGAGAATAACAAAATGTGGATTGGGGTTATTACTCTTTTTCCCGAAATGTTTAATGCTATCACGGAGTACGGGGTAACAGGCAGAGCGATTCGTAATGGGTTAATTGAGTTTCAGCAATGGAATCCAAGAGACTTTACCCATGATAAACATCGTACCGTTGATGATCGTCCTTATGGCGGTGGTCCGGGCATGTTAATGATGGTGCAACCATTGCGAGATGCTATTGCTGCTGCACGTAAAAGTGCAGATGCTGATGCCGCTATTAATGGTGGTAAGAAAGCTAAAGTTATCTATTTGTCTCCGCAAGGACGAAAGCTTGATCAACAGGGCGTAAGTGAATTAGCACAACATGATCGACTAGTATTTATTGCTGGACGATATGAAGGCATCGACGAACGATTAATCTCGTCAGATATTGACGAAGAATGGTCGGTTGGCGATTACATTCTAAGTGGTGGAGAACTCCCCGCAATGAATGTTATTGATGCCATAGCACGATTAGTGCCAGGCGTATTGGGACATAAAGAATCAGCAGAGCAGGACTCCTTCTCTAACGGTTTATTAGACTGTCCTCATTACACTCGGCCAGAAGTAATGACCACTCCTAACGGAGATGAAGTGTCAGTACCGAAAGTATTGCTTAGTGGTAATCATGAACACATACGCTTATGGCGACAAGAGCAATCTTTGCTTAGAACGTGGACTAGAAGACCAGAATTATTAACTAACCTAGCTCTGACAGCTGA
>Ga0209395_1002386_pt1 | contig 24646 bp, 9 predicted proteins | sample GOMGulsemesocosm_3_FD_184635 | JGI IMG/M metagenome (GOLD analysis project Ga0209395, IMG submission 184635) | Methane-oxidizing microbial communities from mesocosms in the Gulf of Mexico - GOM9D Gulf of Mexico (SPAdes) (version 2) | ecosystem: Environmental > Aquatic > Marine > Cold seeps... | reverse complement strand
GAAACAGATGCTAACAGCTTAATCCTGGCAGATGGCAATATCACTATTTTTGGTGATGAAAGTGCAATAGATGGCACACGATTTAACTTTGACCCTGATGGTGGTTTTGGTACTAGCATTATCTTACGAGGTGAAATTATCGCCAATGCCGTGGTCTCTGCAGGCAATCAATCAGGGGTTAACCCGATTGGTACAGCAGTAGCCTTCACGGCTGGAGCACCTGGTGGTGTAATGACCGAGGTCTTCGGTAATAATGATGTAGACTTTATTCAGTTTGGTGATACTTCTGGCATAGCTGGAGGCACTAATAGGAACGATGATGGATATATTTTCCTAGGTTCTAAAACACGGGCTTATGGTAGTCAGGATAAGACAGACTCTACGGGTAATGATGGCGAAGACAGATTCTTTGTTTACTACCTACAAGACACAACGACACAAACAGGACCAAATGTTACAACAGTTGCTGAACACACGTTAACACTAGATGGTCAGGCCGATTCTGATGTTTATGAAGTTTATACCACGGGCTCAAACGGTAATGATAATCGTAACTATGTGATTAATGTGCTGGATACGGGTGATGAGAACGATGGCGTTGATGAGATGACCATTTTCGGTTTCAATAGTGCGGATAATGGGCTCGACGAATTCGGTGATAGCTTCTCGACAGATGATATCGTTCTTATACGTCGGGCTGCATTCTTACCCAATGAAACAGCTGATCGTCCAGGATATGTTGCCTTTTTGCACGGTAATTTGGATGAATATCAGGATGTGGTTCAAAATAATGAAGACAGTGATGAGGTTCAACGTATCAACTATGATACAGCTCTGAACGGTCGTCTAATTGTCGAAGGTCAGGGCGGTAATGATGCATTCTTCTCTGATGATACAACCGTGATTACATCGTTAGACGGTGGTGCTGGAGATGATAAATTCCAGGTTGGACAAATCTTTGGATCACAGCGTGACCAAGCGGATGGTAATTTACTAGCACAAGATGTGTTTGTAGAACTGGTGGCAACAACAAGGGGTTGGTTGTCGCCCGGCTCTACTGCGCCCATGGTCGTGCAGGGTGGAACCGGTAATGATCAGTTTATTATCTATTCTAACCAGGCTGAACTACGGTTGGAAGGTGATGATGACAATGACTTGTTTATCGTTCGTGCTTTTGCATTGTCCGCAGTCGTTGATTTTAATTTTGATGATACGGCTGATATCAATGGTAATGATATTAGCAAGGCTGATCTTGAGGCAGGTGCAGCAGTACTTACCTCACTAGCTAAGATTCAGCGAGGCATATCAGAAGGTGATGATCTTGATCTAACGGTTGCAACTATTATGACTGTTGATGCAGCTATAGACCTACTTGAGTTGGAATCAATATTTGGAATTGGAGGGGCTAGTAATGCCTACAAAGCTAATCTTAAAGCTGCGCTTACCACCGGTTTCGATGTTAATGGTGATGGTGGTATTAACTTTTTGGATCTGACTATCACTGCAGACCCAACCGATGATGTCATTGTGTTAGATGAGGAAGGCGTGGCCAGTCCTCAGATAGGGTTGGGATTTTCAGTTGCACAGGCACCTGATATTCGTGCTGGCGGTGGTCAGGATGAAGTTCGTTACAATATCAATGCACCTGTTTCTGTTGAAGGCGGTAGCGGTTTCGATAAATTGGTTATTCTTGGTACCGAGTTTGCGGATGATATCGTTATTACTGAAGACGGTATTTTTGGTGCTGGCTTGAATGTACGTTATTCAACTATCGAGGTCGTTGAAGTCGATGGTCTAGAAGGTGATGACGAATTCTTTGTTCAATCTACAGCTTTTGGTGTTTCATACCGTGTGATTGGTGGATTAGGTTCAGATACCATTAATGTAACCGGCGATGTCTCTGAAGACATTGTAACGCGTGAGTTAGAAGGTGTCTCAGGTGCTGTTGATCACCTGGTTACTTCAGATGACCCGCTCTATAATGGTCTGGTAGTTGATGGCTTCGATTACAATGTTTCAACTGCGTTGGAAGGTTTGGTTGTCATTAATGAAGAGGCGGCCGGTGATACCAGTGTGGGGCGTACCATAGTACGAGAAGAGTTAGATGTGATGGATCAGTTCTTTGATTTTTACACGGTACGTCTGGCAGAAGAGTTAACAGGTACTGATGTGGTTTATGTGACTGTCTCAGCAGCGCGCTCTCCTCAAGAAGAACGCGATGATTTAATTAAACACGGTCTTCCACCAATCAACCAACCATTCTTGTCAGATGGTGAGGGCGATACCATCTGGTTATCAACCGATAACCCTGGCGGTTTAGTTACTGATAGTGACTTCCAACGTACAATTACTATTGATGGGGTATCGACTCAGATTGATAATCGAGCAGTGGTGTTGACCTTTACTAAGGACAACTGGGATGCAGAACAGAACGTCTACGTGTTTGCACCGGAGGATCCACGTTCGGAAGGCGATCGCGTAGTAGTGGTCCAACATTCAGTGATATCCAATGTTGATATTTATGATGCGGCAGATGTGCGTAACGTTGAAGTTGATGTATTGGATAATGATACCCCAGGAGTATTAATTACCGAGGTTGATGGTTCAGGCAACAATGATGGTCAGACCATTGTTATTGAAGGTGATAGCACAACTCAATTAACAGATGAAATTCAGTTGCAGCTTGCTATGCAACCAGCAGACAACTCTGAAGTAGTTATTGATATTGTTCTTAATGATTTTGCTGATCAGGCCATTAAATTTACCAATACTTTTGCTGATTCGCGTTTAATCCTCTTCAATAACCCAACGTATGATGCGATTAATGATCGGGTTATTGTGGGACAAGCAATATTTGCAATTGTGGATGGTGTTGTCGATCCTAACTGGAATAATGTGATTCGATTGGGTGTTGAAGCACGTGATGACTATGTCCGTGAGGATGTACAAATCGCTGTAGTTGAGTTTGAACGTAATGATGATACGACAGATCCTGATTATATCTTCCCGAATCTACGTTCAGGTTTACAACTTCTTGATATAGAGGTACATGATAATGAGACCGCTGGAGCGGTGGTAATTGAAAGCGCTGGTTCTACTCAATTAATTCGTGATATTCCTGCAGGTAGTGGTAAGACTGATGACTATGATATTCGTTTAACCCGTGAACCAGCTGAAACAGTTGATGTAGCAGTATTGACAGATGGCCTGGCCGATGTGATTGAAATTGATGGTTTTGCTGTTACTCCAGAAGATTATGCAGTTATCGGTGGTTTGCAGGCAAATCAAATCTTTAATGGTTTTATTATCTTTGCTGATGATGGTACAAATCTCACTGTGGAACGAGGAACTGGATCCGATCTTGGTAACTTTAGCGACGAAGGCTTTTTTGGGGCTAGCTTAAGTCCTGTTGAGCTTTTTGATGATCAAGTCACTTTTGGTGATAATGGTAGCAACCTAACATTGACACGTGGAGTGGATGATTTTACCACTGATGGTTTTGCAGCAGGTCAATCGATTAGAGTTGATGCGACTGGGTTGGGTGGGTTTTCTGCAAACAATGGCGACTATGTTATTGATTCAGTAGGTGCATTGACGCTTACTCTTGTAGAGTTAGGTAGCTGGGCGACAACTGGTACAACAACGGATGACACTTCTCTGAGCGAATTGCTTCCTATTGCTGGACAGTCGATTCGTATAGGCGCAAGTCCTAATGATGGCGATTATGAGATTGCCTCTATCTCAGGTGATGGAAAAATTATTACACTGACTACATTAGCAACCTCTCCTTGGGTTGTATCGGGTGAATCTGATGATCAAGTTGTACTCTCTGATCTAGCTAATGCCTTTATCTTTGAAGGTAACGTTTCATTTGGTGAGGAAACTAATCCAGACTTCTTCCCGGGTCAATTTATTGATCGGGAATTAGCAGGCGATCAAGCTGGATGGTTGACCGAAGGCTTCCTGGAAGGTATGTGGGTTCGTATCAGCGATGTAAATAATGTTGATCCAGATATTGAAGCTAAAATTCAATTGATCCGTGGTGATAATGATAATCAAGATACAAAACTGCAGTTGATCAATGTCATGATTGATGGCGTGGAGAGTGATCTTGATGCGATCTGGCTAGGTGATGGCGTAACAGACAATGTTCAGGTGGTGCGGATTGCACCAACGGCAACATTTACTTCTGCTAACTACTACGATTTACAAAACGTCGTATTGGAAGCTGATGACGACTATACCATTCCACCTACTCGTGAAGGCGTTAAAATCTTCCCTGTCTCTACCCATTTACTTTCTAAACTTCGCGGCCCGCTGGCTGTAGAAGGTGGACCTACGGGTGCAGATCGATCCTTGACCAATGGAGTTAAACTACCTGGTGAGACTGATGATTTTATCATTGCTATTGGAGCACAAGCGCCAGAGAGTCAACAGATTGATGTTCTAAACATCTTTAACGACTCAAGTAAGGCAGATGTTTCAGGTACGATGACTGAAACCTCATTGAGCGGCTTTGGCATGGCTCCTGATCTTGTCTTTGAATCGGTTTCGGGTCCGACTTTTGGAGAGGTGATTAATGGAGACGGTAATATTGTAGTACCAGGCGGTATTAGCTTCGGTAAAGTTAACTTAGGTTCTGCCGGTTTTGGTACTAATAGCAGTGAAAGTAGTATTGAAGTCGTCAATTTAATGCTGGGTGAAGGTAACGATACACTTGATGTGACAGGTACTCTTAATCCTACCGCATTTGTCTCAGCCCAAAATGAATTTGTGTCAACCCCTGATGATATAAATGGTGGCGGAACAATTACTCTTGACGGATATGACTGGAAAGCACAAGGCTTTTTGCCAGGGCAGCAAATTTCTATTGATGGTTTTGTTGGTAGCTGGACAGTTGTAGAAGTGTTGGATGCATCTCAGACAGTAACAGGCCCTGGTGGTGTTGGTACGGTCGAGATTACAGATCCAAATGATAACTCTATTCTGGTTCTTTCTGGTGCAACAGCGGTTCCATTATTAGATGGTTTGAGTGACGTTCTGATTACAGCGGTTGATCCTTTAGTGATTGTGAAACTCGATGTCGATATTGCTGGCAATACTAAGGGGGGTGTTGTTACTCGTCTAGATGGGAACGACTGGGAAGATAGTGGCTTCTTAGAAGGGCATCTAGTGTCTCTCGGCGGTTTCGATGATGCGGTTCAATACCGTGTACTTGAGATTAATGGTGCAGAAATGACATTATTAGGCAAGGCTCTTGAGAATGAGAACGATATTGAAGAACTGGTCTGGGTTCAAGGACCTCATGGTAGTTTGACTGTTCTACATGGCGGGGGTAACTTGTTTGTAGAAACCATAGGTGATTATGATGCCTCGACTATCAATGGCGAAAACATTATTACTCGTCTTGATGGTCGTAGCTGGCAGGATGACGGCTATGAAATTGGCCAATTGATCCAGATTGGCGTCGAAGGTGAAACTCGTCAAATTGAAGATTTTGCCGATGCAAATCCTTCATTGAATCCGGGGGATCAGTTTGCCACATGGGGAGCCGATTCGGCCGTAATTGTTTCCGGTGATGTATTTACTGGTGGCACCATCAGTGGTATTGATCTACATCTCTCTACAGCAGAAACAACAGTGACAGTAATAGAGGACGTAACTCTAGTGGTTAATACTCTGAGCCGTGAAAATGGTAGTTGGATTGTTGATGGCTTTGAGGTTGGACAAGTAATCTTCATTGATGGTATCGCGGGCGGTTTTACCATTGATATGGTTACCGAATTAGAATTGATACTCGCTGGCGCTGCGATTCATGAATGTGTACTCTCAGATACGACCATCACTATTACCCGCACTGATATCACTAAAGATGTTGGATCAGCGGTGGGAGGCGATCATTTCATTATCTCTGGTGGTGCAGGGCCTGATAGTCCGCTGGTTGTCTATGGTGATACCAGCCAGGATGGTGCATGGTACTCGGGTCATTCGTTCGATCGATTGGGTCAGGAATTTGGAGAGAAACCATTTGATCCGTTCCCACATTTACCTGATGGTGAAAATGAGGACAACGAATGGGTGTTTCCATTAGCTAATGCTTATAGCTTTGCTGGTAACGACATCATTGATGCATCGCAGTTGTTTGCTGGCGTTCTTGATGCAGATATGCCAAGTATTGGATTCACAGCTTATGGTGGTGCGGGCAACGACTTGATCATAGGTAGTCAGGCTGGCGACCATTTAGCCGGCGGATCAGGAGACGATACCATACTTGGACAACGCGGAGTCGACCATATCTATGGCGACAGCGGCGTCAATGTTAATATTTTTACCCGTGCACTGGATATTGTCACGATTGACGTCAACCCAGCACCGACAATTGATCCTGATTTGGGCTCTAGCGATCAGACCTTTGCTCCAGTTCGAATACAGTTTCCTGTTAGTGATAATTTGATTGCCGGTCGGGATTTTATAGAAGGTGATGGTCGTGTGGATGGTATTGATGAGGGTATCTCTGACCTACAAAATGTAATTTTTGGTGACCACGGTGAAGTGGTGCAATTTGTTCACAACCCAAACGAGCCTGATCTTAGTGACCTTATCCCGCTACCTTTGGGTATTCTGCCAGTTCTGCAGAAAATTCAAACCACTGAACTATCTACAATTCTTGAGATTAATTCACTAGAACTTCAAAATGGCGCTGACGATATCATCTATGGTACTGCGATTGCCGATATCATAATTGGTGGAGCAGGCAACGATATGATCGATGGTGCTGCGGGGGATGACCTTATTTTTGGTGATAATGTCTTCTTGACTCGCATGGGTATAGCTGGTGATGAGAATTTGATTGACGATATTAGCAATCTGCGCTTTCAAACATTGTTAGGAAGCTATCTATACAGTCGTTCAGATCGAGCTTTACCTGGTTTGGATCCCGATCTTTTAACTTCGTATCCAGGTGAGTTTGAAAGTGGTGTTCTGTTGACTGATGATATTGCCCGTAATTATCGTGATCCAAGTGGACCACAATGGTGGGCTGAATATAAAATTGACTACAAAGAACTACACACCTTTGATATGGATTCTGGAAACGTAGGTGTAGGAAGCTTTGGTAATGATTACATTGCTGGTGGCGCTGATCACGATACGATTTTTGGCCAGCTTGGCCATGATGTTATCCAGGGCGATGGTTCGATTGATTCTGCAGTGGCAGGTGCAGACCATGTGGGTGCTGCCCGAGCACCGGGGGGGCTTGAAGACCCACTAGGTCCCTTGACGGTTATTGCCAGTTTTGAAGATGAGAGCGATGGTCAAGACTACATAGAAGGTGGTGGTGGTAAAGATGTTATCTTCGGTGGTCTTGGGCAAGATGATCTAGTTGGCGGTTCTTCGACCTTTTTTAGTCTAGTAGATGACGATCAGGGTTCTGCTGACGCAGAGGTCATTGGTTTCTATCGTCCAGATCTCAAGGATACAATATTTGGTGGAGCTGGTACTCAGATTGATCGGAACAATGGTTTTGATCAAAGTATTGATGGAGGGCTTGGTGACGAAGTCTACCTTGTCACGGATGGTACACCGTTTGAGAATAGGCACGCACGCGATTCAGATGCTATTGTTGGCGATAACGGTAATATAATTCGTATCGTTGGTATTAATAGCCTTGACCCTGATACTAATGAGCCTGGTGCTGCAGTCGATGTTAATTATGGCGGTGATGGCTCGGGTTTCTTTAACCCTAACAGCCCGTTGTATGTCTCGTTCAACTATGACCGTCAGGATTCTGGAATTGGAGAGGGCGGTGAAAACCGAGGTGACGAGCGGATTATTGTTCGTGGTGTGACCTTACTTGACTACACACCAGGTGGGCCTGATTTTGCTCCTGAGCTTTTTGATATAGATTTGAGTGATGGACTTACCGAGGGTTTCCGCAATCAATTCGGGATGGGTGCACTGTACGACATTGGTGGTAATGATGAAGTACATGGTGGTACAGGTGATGATTTTATCTACCTGGGTGGCGGCAACGATATTGCTTTTGGTGATGCTGGTGATGACGATATTATCGGCGGTTGGGGACATGACTGGATCTCCGGTGGTACTGGTATTGACGGTATCCTTGGTGATGACGGTCGAATCTTTACTAGCCGCAATACTGCTGATGTGAACTTGGCTGAGAGTCTCTTTGCAGTTGATTCATTGATTGACCGCGATCCAGACACTAGGACCAGCCAAGGCGATGTATTGAACGAGTTGATAAGGACTCCAGGTAACGTACAGACCGAATTAATTAACGTTGAATTTAAATTGAAGAAATCGGTCGATTTAACACCTTATAATCCAACTGGTTTTAATGTTTTTGGTGGTAATCCACAAGACTCAGTTCATCTATTTGCCGATGATATTATCTTTGGTGGCCTAGGCGGTGACTTCTTGCACGGCGGTGCCGGTGATGATGCCATTAGTGGTGCTGAAGCATTGAACGAAAGTTATGCGCCAAGAATCGTGGGTTCAATGTTAGATGATGAAGGTCAGTTACGCGATATTATGGGACTGGTACGGATCGATTTTTCACGGCCTCACAACCCGAATCATGGCAATGTGTTGTTATTTGGTGCTGATACCAATCCGTGGAACGATCCTAAGCCTGTACGTTCACGTCTTGGAGAGTTTTATCTTTATGATGAGTACGATCCTCGTCGTGTGATTCTATTCCATGAAGCGGATGTCAATGGTACTACCGAGACGGTCGTCTGGAACGGTGATATAGCAATTGATGATAATGATATCAATGGCAATCCCGTCAAACATTACTTCCTTAACAACGCTGATGACGAAGGGGTTAGCGAACTCGGTTTTATCGTTTTTAATTCTGATGGACAAACGCCTGATCCTGATTTTGATCCTGAATATCGTCAGAGCGATGGTGATGATTCGATCTTTGGCGATCTTGGTAACGATTGGATTGTTGGTGGTACGGGACGTGACCGTGCTTATGGCGGCTTTGGAAATGATTTGTTGCAAGCTGATGATGTTCTTGGTGGGCCAGGTGCTACCCATGATGCATATGCTGGTCTAAATGATGGTACCGATACTCATTTCCTATTTGAAGATCGTTTCTTCGGTGGTGGCGGTCTGGATATCCTGATTGGTAATACTAAAGGAGATCGTCTGATTGATTGGGTTGGTGAATTTAATAGCTTTATTGTACCGTTTGCGCCTTTCGGAATTGCGACGGTTAGCCGCCAAGTTCCTCCACATCTGTTTGATTTCTTATACGCACAGGCGTTTGGGGATGGCGTTGATATCACTCGAACTTCTGATACCGGTGAAGTTAATCATAAAGATAAATACTCAAATGTCGCTCTGTTAATGGGTGGTGTTGATGGTGAAATCGGATTGGTTACCCAGAAAGATCATGGTTACTGGCAAGATCAAACAGGTGGTCCAACTGATCCACAGGCTGGTAATATTCCAGGCGGTCGTCGTGATGTGTTGAGAACATCAGACTTTAACAATAAATCGATGGATCTATTTATTCGCGATACGGGCAACTTCACGCCAGCGGGAGGACAGTTGTTAATCGCAGCTGATTCGAAGGATACACAGGCGACAGCGGTCTATAATCTCGATGCATACTTACCTATCTACTATGAGGTAAGCGCTAGATTCACGATGGATAAGCCGACTAAAGGTGCTAAGGCAAATGCTTTTGTTATCTTTGACTATCAGTCTGATATTGACTTTAAGTATGCTGGCTTAAATGTTTCGACTAACAAGATTGAGATGGGCTATCGTGATGCTACTGGCTGGCATGAGGTTGTTCAATCGACCAAGCCTGTCAAAATTAAACCGGGTACGGCCTATGATGTTGTGGTAGCAGTGAATGGCATCAATGTTACTTTAGCTGTTAGCGGTGTTAACTGGTTTACCTACGACTATGATGCTCGAGTGGACGAAGATGGTTTAACCATTCCGTTGAACAAAGGCTATGTTGGCATAGGTATGGATGGTGGTTCAGGTACGGTGGATAACTTCACTGTACAGGTTCTGCCCCCGGAAATTACGTTGGAGGTAGAAGATGATTTTTCCAGTGCTGATGCGGCGAGTGTTTATACTCCAATAGTGGGTAACTGGGTACTGAGTGGAGGTCAGTATTCTGGGTCTACAGTGGGTACTGAACGTGCTATTAGTCTGGCAGACCTAGGATCCAGTTTGTCGCCTAGTTCTATTCTTGAACTTGAAGCGACGATTGCTGAAGTGGGTGTTGGTGGAATTGTTTTTGACTATTATGGACTTTATGATTATAAATTTGTGGTACTAAACACCAGTGAAGACATCATTCAGGTTGGTCATGTTGATCAGCGTAACGGTATAACGGTAGACCAAACATACTCGAAAACGCTTGATGATTTAACTGAACATAGCTTGAAGCTTGCTATCAATGGTGCTGCAGTAAATATTACTGTTGATAACGCATTTATTGATACCTTTGGCTTTAATGCTGGTCTGGTTGACGGTAGCTTTGGTTTAATATCATTGGCTGGTGAAACAGTGTTTGATCAGATAGCTATACGCACAAACGATCCTGTCTTTGATATCGATAATCTGCTTGCAGCGACTTTAGCAACTAATAATGATGGCGATGTTAATCTAGAGCATAGTTCGGTGATTGATGAGATTTTTGATGTTGCTATTGCTAATTGGACGAATAGTGGCCTGGTTGATGCTGAAATGCTAGCAAGACTGGATGATGTTAACTTAGAACTGGTCAATTTATCAGGACAAGTATTAGGACGCTCAGAAGGAAATAAAATACTTCTTGATCTTGATGCAGCAGGTCATGGCTGGTTTATTGACTTAACACCTGAAATTAATGAAGAGTTTAAACAAACTCAGGAACAAACTAATTGGATTGCTATAGATAAAACGGAAGCAAATGATCGAATGGATTTGTTGACAGTATTGAAACATGAAATTGGTCATATCTTGGATTTTAACCATGGAGATATTAATTTAATGGCTGATACATTGCACGCTGGGGTCAGGGTTACATTGGCTACAGCAAGTACCGAAGAGCCTTTAACAAATACTCAAGATATTAACAGTCCAAAAGTAAATACGGTTGCTTTAGAAAACAAATCATTTACTCAAAAACTAAAAAACAAACTGAATATTTTTTCTGAGTATCAATTTTTTGATGGGTACTTTGGAGGGTTTAGTTCAAAAGCTGATAAAACTTTAGATGAAGAAGAGGATAATGAATTCATAATATTTTCAAATACTGAGGATTCCAAAGATCAAGAGTTGAAAGGTTCTCGTTATGATATAACTGAAGATAAGGATGAAGAACTATTTGAATTAGCAGATGGAGATGATGATAAAGAAAATACCAGCAGAACAAGTGCTTTAATTGATTGGAGCAATTTTGATGGGGAGTAGTACTTGAAACCCTTCAGTTGGAATTTTGACAGGTATTACTTATTGTCATGATTTTGGCTGAGGTAATCAATCTCGTTCCCATGATAAATTGTCAATAGAATGAGTTGAAAGTGAAAAGCCTCAAAGGCCGTTTAAGTGAATTTAGAAAGCAAAAAATGCTACATTTGTAGTTTTTATAATCATAATTCAGTTGTATTTGTTGCAACTGTAAGTAATATTTTGTAAGAAATTGTCTTGTCCCCACGTAGATGTGGGAGTTATCAAAAATGATTTAATATCATTTAAATAAAAAAAGAGGAAAACCAATGGCTACTCAATTACTTATTTATGAACATGCTGAACCTATTAATAAAAAGAAACATAGTGACTGGTCTGTTAAGACTGGGAATAATTATGTTTTTGCAAAAAACATCAATTCTGTTCCGTTAACGGCCATAGAATTCCCAAATGCAGCTGCTGAATACAGCATAATTTTTGCGGGTAATGAAGATGAGGTTATGCCTGCCGTCATACTAGGTGTTCGCGATCAGGAAAATTTATATTTATCAGACGATGGACATTGGAATAGTAAATATATTCCAGCATTTTTACGTCGCTATCCTTTTGTTTTTTCGGGTAGTAATGATGCCAAGCAATTTACCCTATGTATAGACGAAGAGTTTTCTGGTTGCAATCAAGATGGACAAGGTGAACGATTGTTTGATACGGATGGTGAACAAACTCAGTATCTGAAAAGTGTTTTAAATTTTTCTAGTGAGTATCAAGGCCAATTTAACCGTACTCAGGTATTTTGTAAAAAATTAAAAGAGCTTGATTTACTGGAACCCATGCAAGCACAAATCACCTTACCATCCGGTGAAAAAATGAATCTGGGTGGGTTTCAGGCTGTTAATCGTGAAAAGTTAAAAGCACTGACAAGTGAACAGTTAGGCGAGTTGGCAAAAACAGATGAATTAGAGTTGATTTATCTTCATTTGCATTCAATGAGAAACTTTAATGCAATGATTGCAAAAGTACCTGAATCTGGTGCAGATTCAGATGATAATAGTAAACCGACTAAAAAAGGTTTACATTAAAAACACCTGATTACCCATGAGTCTGCGCCAAATTAGAGTGAAGTAACTGTAACACTCTATATAGTGAGTCATTCCCGAAATATTTTATCGGGAATCTATTCCTTAGTGCTTAGATTCCTGCTAAGAAATGCTGAAATGACGAGCTGTGTAGTGGGTTGTTTTTAAACGGCGGAAGCTCATGGGGAATCAGGAAAACACATGGTTTTTATACTTCATGATTGGGAACAATAAACCGACAAATCAATGCTATTCAGGAATAACACAGATTGCTAATTTGGTTTCTTATTTGAAAGTAAATTATTATGAAGCCTATTCAGGGGTGTTCGCCTCTGGATGGGCTTGATAGTAGTCTACAGTAGTCACAGGGAACTCCGTTATTCCGAAGAGTGGGTATTTTAACTATACGGTTCTTGGGTATGGTTGAGATGTATGCTGGGGCTTGATAGCAAGCCTATTTTGTTAAACTCTAGTCAATTTGATGTTATTAATAATTAATTCGCATGGAAAATATTAAAGCTAAAAACGGAGGTGAAAACCGTAACGAAGACCGAATTCCAGTGGAATCTGGTACCACGGTGATAATTAATAGTGGTGATAGAGAAATTATTGGCACTATTGAAAATAGATCCGAAGGTGGATTAGGGATAAAAATACCTGAATTATCCCAGCAGTATATACAGCCAGAAGAGATGATGACAATGACTTACAACATGCCTTATGGTTTGGTAAGTCGTCCTGCTCAAGTTTGTTGGAGTGATTTTGATCATGCCGGTGAATTGACAATTGGTACCAGCTTTATTGAAGCAGAGGCAGGTTTTCAGACAGATTATCAAAAATTATGGAAAAATTTCATTAATGCAGAAAAACTGGAAGATGCTGGCAGTTTTTGGTTGAGTCTGCAGTCGGCAATGATTAGTGGTGTGACACGTGGTGTATTAGTATTAGGTAAACCGGAAACAGAAATATATAGCCCTGTTGCTTTCTGGCCAGAAGGACAAAGTGGTGCGATTGGTTTAACTGAAATTGCAGAACTGGCTTTGCAGGAAAAGCGAGGCGTTTTAAGAGATGATGGACAATACAATAAAGATCTTGATCTTCAAGTTTGTTATATTGGTTTTCCCTTAATGCTGGATGATAAATTGTGTGGAGTGGTGGCCATTGAGATAGCAGTGCGCACAGAGTATCTGATGCGTGCAGTTATGCGTCAGTTACAGTGGGGAGCCGCATGGATAGAATTGATCATTCGGCGTATTGATGGTAAAAAATATACCCCTGAAAATCAGCAATTAGTAACTGTTCTGGAATTAATTGCTACCAGTTTAAAGCATGAAAAATTTCAGTCTGCCGCAACTAGCGTAGCCACAGAACTGGCAATACTGTTAGAGTGTGAAAGAGTCAGTATTGGTTTTCTGAAAGGTAACTATATGCAAGTTAAAGCATTATCCCATAGTGCTGATTTTGCTAAAAAATCTAAACTGGTCCATGGTCTTGGTCTGGCAATGGATGAAGCTATGGACCAGAAAACTTCATTGGTTTATCCTGCGTATGAAGGGGCTACGGTCAAAATATTAAAATGTCATGAGAAACTACTACAAGACCAAGGCACGGGTAGTGTTTGTACCATCCCTTTAAGCAACAACGGTAAGGTATTTGGTGCTTTGACTTTGGAACGATCAGCAGGTTATTTATTTGCGAAGAATACTGTGGAATTATGTGAAACTATTTCTGCTTTAGTTGGGCCTATATTGGAAGCAAAACGTAAGGAAGATCTGTGGTTAATGGTAAAGTTTGCTTTATCAGTGAAGAAATTTATTTTTGATTTAATTGGGCCTGCACATGCAGCTCTTAAACTGGGCTGTACACTGTTACTAATTATGGTGTTGTTTTTTACTTTCGCAGCAGGTGATTTTCGAATTACAGCGAATACCAGATTGGAAGGCTCTATACAGCGGGTTATTGTAACGCCATTTGATGGCTATATTAGTGAGGCTTATGTACGTGCAGGTGATGAGGTTAAGAAAGGACAGCCTCTAGTTAAACTGGATGATAATGATTTGGTTCTTGAAAGAGCTAAATGGGAAAGTCAAAAAGAGCAATACTTAACAGAATACCGAGGTGCATTAGGCAAGTTAGAACGCAGTAAAGTCAGTGTGTTACAGGCCCAGCTTAATCAAGTAAATGCTCAGTTGGCAATGATCGATATGCAATTGTATCGGATACGAGTCAATGCACCTTTTGATGGTGTTATCGTTTCGGGTGATTTAAGTCAATCCCTAGGCTCACCTACACAAAGAGGTGAAGTTTTGTTTGAGATTGCCCCCTTAGATGCTTATCGAGTCATTCTTGAGGTAGATGAAAGAGATATTTCGACAATTCAGGCTGGGTACTCTGGAGAATTGGTTTTGACTGGACATAGTGACAAGGTGATCGCTTTCAAAGTGAGTAGTATTACCCCTGTGTCTGAAATAAAAGAGGGGCGTAATTATTTTAGGGTTGAAGCTAAACTAAATCAGCATATTGATTCATTGCGACCAGGTATGAAAGGTGTTGGTAAGATTTTGATCGGGGAACGTAAATTAATCTGGATATGGAGTCGTCAATTTGTTGATTGGTTACGATTGTCTTTATGGACCTGGTGGCCACAAGGATTATAGAGTATGGCTGATTCAATGTTTAGTTCTTCTTGGTACCGAATTGCGGGGCTTAAGCCTCGTTTAAGAAACCATGTGGAAATTTCTAGACACCATTACCGTGGTCAGTTGTGGTATGTGCTGCAAGACCGGTCCAGCAGCCAGAACCATCGTTTTACAGCAGAAGTTTATTATGTTTTATCGTTGATGGATGGGGAGCGAAACTTTCAGGGTATTTGGAATTTGGCTTTGGAACAATTAGGTGATGATGCTCCGACTCAGGACGAAATGGTTAAACTATTAGGACAGTTACATAGTAGTGACTTAATGTTATGTGATGTACCACCAGATACACTTGAGTTATTTCAGCGTTATGAAAAAAAACAAAAGGTTAAATGGAAACAGAAATTTTCCAGTCCGTTGTCGATAAGGATTCCTTTATGGGATCCTGATGAATTCCTTGAACGTTGGTTATTTTTGGTTTTACCCTTTGCTAATTGGTTGGGGAAGTTGATCTGGATAAGCGTGATAAGCATTGCTATGGTATTAATGTTATCAAATTGGCCAGACTTATCCAAAGGTGTTGCTGATCGGGTAATGGCGCCTAGCAATTTATTATTATTGTTTTTTATCTATCCCATTGTTAAATTATTTCACGAAATGGGGCATGCTTTTTCTGCCAAAGTGTGGGGTGGAGAAGTTCATGAAATGGGCATCATGTTATTAGTATTTATGCCTATTCCTTATGTAGATGCATCCTGTGCCTGGTCATTTCGAGACAGAAAAAAGCGAGTTATTGTTGGTGCTGCAGGTATGGGGATTGAGCTATTTTTGGCTGCGCTGGCTTTATTTATCTGGTTAAGTGTGGAACAAGGTGTAGTAAGGGCAATTGCTTACAATATTATGTTAATTGGTGGAGTTTCCACTTTATTTTTTAATGGTAATCCTTTACTACGGTTTGATGGCTATTATATTTTTTCTGATCTGATCGAAATCCCTAATCTTTCCAGTCGAGCAAATAATTATATAGGTTACCTCTTTCAGCGATATCTTTTTTCTGTTCCTCTAAACTCACCTGCATCTGGTAGTGGTGAAAAAATCTGGTTTGTCTGTTATGGATTGGCATCCTTTATTTATAGGATGTTGATTAGTTTTACGATTATTCTATTTGTGGCTGGAAAATTCTTTTTTATGGGAATTATTTTCGCCTGCTGGGCTGTTTATTCTATGATCGTTTTGCCTTTGTTTAAACAAATTCGATTTCTTTTTACTAGTCCTGTCATTCAACGGCAACGTTTAAGAGCAATTAGTACCAGTTTTGTTTTGATATCATCGTTATTATGCCTGTTGTTTTTGTTTCCAGTTTCCCTGAATAGGTATGCAGAAGGCGTGGTTTGGTTGCCAGAGCAAGCAAAAGTTCGTGCACAGACAGAAGGCTTTGTTTTAAAAGTACATGCACAACCGTTCACTAAGGTCGTTAAGGGAGATACTTTGTTAGAGTTGGAAGACCCTTTATTGATTTCCAGACAGGAAATTCTTCTTTACCGATTGGATGAATTAAATGCTCAATATAAAGCAGCCTGGATGGAAGATCAGGTTCAGGCTCAGGTTTTAAAAAATCAGATAGAAGTGACAAAAGTTGAATTAGCGCAGGTGAATGAGAAGATTGATAAGCTAGTTTTACATAGTCCATCGAATGGACAATTTGTTACTCCCCATGCGACTGACTTATTAGGCAGTTTTTTAAATAAAGGTGATTTAGCAGCGTATATCGTCAATTTTCCTGTAACAACTATTCGTGCGGTGGTGACCCAAGATAGTATTGGATTGATCAGAGAATTAACTGAAAACGTGCAGATCCGTTTAGTCAATAATATAAAAATATTTTATGAGGCTAGTATTATCAGGGAGATTCCTGCAGCTTCAGATATATTGCCAAGCCCTGCTTTAGGTTATCAGGGAGGAGGGGTAATTCCTATCGATCCTTCATCAGCTGAAGGTGATAAAGCCTTTGAACCTGTTTTTCAGATTGAGTTGGAATTTCCGGGCGAAGCCAATGCAAGAAACTTGGGTGAACGTGTTTATGTGCGTTTTGATTTAGGTTCTCAGCCCTTAGCCTGGCAATGGTTTAGATTAGCCAGGCAATTGTTTTTGAGACAATTTAGTGTTTGATAAGGTGGCATAGGGCTAATGGTTTCTAAATCAACATATAAACCCGGTGTGGTAGAGGGCTTATACCCCGAGCGAACTGTGGAGAATACCCCCTATCTGGATCAATTATTTGCTAGGGCAGGGGGATTTTTTAAACATTTCTATAGCTATAACTTGCGGTCTTTCAATGTTGTTGTTAAGCAGGTCAATAATTTTTCTGATGAATTTGAATTATTAGAAGATTCTGAATTAGAACAAAGGGTCAATCATTTAAAAGCACAATTAATGCTTCAAGGCTTAATAGATGCTTTGATTTTTGAAGCATTCGCATTAATTAAAGAAGTGGCTGGAAGAAAGGTGAACATGCGGCATTATGATGTGCAGTTGATCGGTGGCTGGATACTCATTAAGGGCATGATTGCTGAAATGGAAACAGGGGAAGGCAAAACCCTAGTGGCAACTTTAGCTGCATGTACTGCTGCTATTGCTGGTATTCCGGTGCATGTGGTGACAGTTAATGATTATTTGGTTGAACGTGATGCTACTTTGATGGCTCCCGTATATCAGGCTTTTGGTTTAACTGTAGGAATTATTAAGGAAGGTATGGCGCTAGAGTCTCGTCAACAGGCTTATTGTTGTGACATAACTTACTGCAGTAATAAACAGCTTACTTTTGATTATCTAAAAGATAAATTGGTATTAGGTAGAAAGGGGAGTAATTTTCATTTGCAATTGGAGCGGCTTTATATAGAGAACCCTGGTAAACGCTCGCAATTACATTTAAGAGGATTATGTTTTGCTATTATTGATGAAGCTGATAGTGTATTGATTGATGAGGCAAGAACACCGCTGATTTTATCGAGGGAAAGTAATTCATTAGACGAACTTCATGTTTATCAGCAAGCACTTAATATAGCAGAACAACTAAAGGAATTGAAAGATTATATTTTTGATCGACGTAATCGATATATTGAATTGACGCCATCGGGAATAAATTTTATCAAACAACACACGGAACCTTTATCAGGTATTTGGTCGGCAGAAAGACATAGCCGTGAGTTCATAATACAAGCATTATCAGCACTTCACTTATTTATTAAAGATGTAAATTACTTGGTTGATAATGGTAAAGTTCTTATTATTGATGAATTTACAGGGCGCGTTATGCCAGATCGTTCTTGGGAGCGTGGTCTACATCAGTTAATAGAAACTAAGGAGGGCTGTGAAATCAGTGGGCAAAGGGAAACATTATGTCGAATTAGCTACCAAACTTTTTTCCAGCGCTATCTTTATCTTGCGGGTATGACAGGCACTGCAAAGGAAGTAGCTAGTGAATTATTTACTGTATACCAGCAACCAGTTATCAAAGTGCCTACTAATAAACCTAGCCAAAGAAAGCAATTAGCTACACGTTTTTTTTCTACAGTGGATCAAAAATGGGCTGCAATTGTCGATCGTATTGTTGAAGTTCATCAACTGGGAAGACCTATTTTGATAGGTAGTCGCTCGGTTGAGTCATCTGAACACTTAGGAAAATTATTGCGTAAAAAAAACTTGCCACACCAGATTCTAAATGCGCGGCAGGATACAAATGAAGCTGAAATGATTAGTACTGCCGGCAGTCTTGGTTGCATTACAGTGGCAACAAATATGGCTGGCAGAGGTACGGATATTATTTTAGCCGCAGGTATTAATGAAATAGGTGGCTTGCATGTGATAGCTAGTGAGTGTCATGAGTCAAGACGTATTGATAGACAGCTCTTTGGGCGTTGTGGTCGACAAGGTAATCAGGGAAGTTATGAAATGTTTTTGTCTTTGGATGATGAAATTATTACTAAATATGCGCCTTATTTAATATATTATTTTGCGAAAAACATGTGTGCTGCAGGTGATCAAAGAATGGCTTCTTTGGCTTTTTACCTGGCTCAAACGAGAGCTGAAAAACATAATGCTACCATTCGAGCAAGTTTGTTAAAAATGGATTCGAACTTACAAAGTTTATTGGCGTTTTCTGGGAAATCTGAATAGGTTATATTGCTATGTACAATATTTTTGTTAAAAAAATGTTAATCACTGTCTTATTATTGTTTTCAATGACAATATCGGCCAAGGAAGACTGGGTTTTGGATTGTGTGATAGAACCATCTATTTTGGTTGAATTGAGTAGTCAGGTAAGAGGTGTAATTGAAAATGTTTATGTAGAGCGAGGGGATTTTGTACAGAAAGGGCAGTTGGTAGCCAAATTAATGTCAGGTGTGGAAAAAGCTAGTGTTAAGCTATCTAAAGATAGGGCTAACATGGAGGTAGATATTAAGTCTCGATTAGCGGAGCAACGCTTTAGAAAAAATAATTTAAAGCAGGTAACACAATTGTTTCAAAAAAAATTGGCGTCACAGCGCGAATATGATGATGCAAAAACTTTAAGTGTTGTTGCTGATATTGAGCTTGAAAAAGCTAGAGAGCTAAAACATTTAGCTGGTTTGGAGCTACGACGAGCTCAAGAGGTACTTAAATTAAGATCAATACACAGTATGATTGATGGTGTGGTGATTGAAGTTATGAAAGTACCTGGTGAATTTATTGAAGAGCAGCCTGTGATGAAAATTGCTAAAATTGATCCTCTTTTTGTTGAAGTGATTGCACCAGAACATATGATGGGCGATATTTCATTAGGACAGCAACTAACTATAAATGTTGATATCCCGAAATTTATTACCTATACAGGAACCGTCAGGGTCGTCGATCAAGTGATTGATCCATCAAGTGGAACATTTGGGGTGCGAATATATTTATCTAACCCTCAGAATAAGATTATTGCAGGTCAACGATGTAAGGTTAGTTTTGTTAAAGAATCTGTTGTTAAAAAAACGAAATAAACTTTATCTTTAAGCTTCGTTGAATAATGGTGCTATTTCATGTGCCAGTTTATTTCCATTTCATGTTTTATGGAATATTATCCATAAAACACTTTTCTGTATTCTAGAAAACTTTTACAGTTTTGGGGTGCCTTTAGTCTTTGTGAGGTAATTCTACTTCAGTGATAACACCTGCATCAGGGTTTTGAAAGATATTATCATCAATATTATTTTCGCTTCTGGCAACAATACAGGTAACAGTTGCATCGCCTGTAATATTAACGGCTGTGCGTATCATATCTAATATTCTATCAACACCAAGAATTAAGCCAATGCCTTCAACAGGTAAACCCACTTGATTAAATACCATAGCTAACATTATTAATCCTACACCAGGAACTCCTGCAGTACCAATGGAGGCCAAAATAGACATGCCAACAACGGTTAAATAATCAGAGACACCTAAATCAATTGCATAAACATTGGCTATAAAGACGGTAGCAACACCTTGCATAATTGCTGTGCCATCCATATTAATGGTTGCGCCTAAAGGAACGGTAAATGCTGCTGTAGAGTTATCAACACCTAGACGTTTTTCAACAACTTGTAAGGTGACAGGAATAGTGGCATTTGAACTTGCAGTACTAAAGGCAAAGATATGTGCAGGGCGCATTTTTTTAATAAATAGCCATGGGTTTAATTTAGCAAATAGGGTAAGTAGTAAGCTAAAAGTACCAAAACCATGTAATAGCAAGCAAAGAACAACGACTGAAAAATAACCAATCATCGGTAATATCAATCCAATACCTTGAATGGAGAAAGTTTTTGCCATTAAAAAGAAAACACCGATAGGGGCAAAGTCCATCACTAAAGTAACAACTTTCATCATGACTTCATTTAATTTCTCAGCTGTTTCTGCCAATTGACGGCCAATTTCTCCAGTCATTAACATGGCAATAGCAAATATAATCACAAAGAAAATAATTTGTAACATATTGCCTTCTGCAAAAGCATTTATAGGATTGCTGGGAACTATATTAATAAATACATCGGTAAGGGGAGGTGCTGGTTTTGGAGTGAAACTGACTGTTCCAGCTGCTTGTTCAAATCCTTCACCGGGTGCTATTAAAATAGCAACAACTAAAGCTAAAGTAATTGCCAAGCCTGTTGTCAAAATATACAAAGCAAAGGCTTTGATCCCAACACGGCCAAGAACGGCTACATCACCAATACCACAAACACCACAAATTAAAGAAAAAGTAACTAGAGGCACCACCAGCATTTTCAAGGAATTAACAAAAGCTGCGCCAATAACATGAAACAAGCCGTTAACAAAATAGGATTGTATAAAATTGATATCACTAGCAAAGGCATTTATTAAGCTACCTGTGATTAAACCAATCCCCATGGCAATAAGAATTTTTGTGGTAACAGACATTTTATTATTCATATGAGTATGGCTCTTTTTAAATTGTGTAGGCTTCATTAAATCCAAAATTATCTTAAAAATATTTTAAAATTGAATTGATTGAATTGATATCTAATTCAGAAGTTCTAATATGCTTTTGACATAAAGCGCCTCTAAAGCCTAAATAATCAGCATTTAAGCTAATTAGTTCAGCAATATCCTGTTGCTTGAGTGAACCAGCTAAACCACAAAGCAGTTTAGCTGACTTGGCTTGGCTGACAAATTGTTTAATATTTGTATCATCCATTACTTGTGATAGTGAGCCATTTTTTTTATCCATCGTATCTAGCATTACACCATAAAACCCAGCTTGCTTAAGTGAATCTATGGTTTTAATGTCTGGATTGGTATCAGCAAATAATACTGCAATTAATTTGTGTCCTTGTTGGCTAATCTCAGATAGTCTGGATATAGTTCCTTGCCAGTCTCCTCCTGGGAATAAGCCAATTTTAGTGTAGTCAACGCCAGTTTCTACCATTGCTTTTACAGCATCAAAAACAATATTTGCTTGCATAGGTAAATCACCTACCGTTGCGCTGACAGGTTTTTGTTGGTTGATTTCATTTACAATAGCTGTAACTTCTTCAATTGATAAAGCACCTAATGCACCTTGTTCTGGTTGTTTTAGGTCAATAATATCAACAGTTGTGTTTAAAATAAGTCTTGCTTCCTCAAGACTATTTACACTTGCTAGCATTCCTGTCATGCTTTTTCTTGCTCCTGCTTATGTTTTTCAACAAGCTCCATTAACCAGCTCCATGCTTCCAGTTCTTTTTTACCCGCCGTTTTATTTAAACCAATACTTAAATAATCAATCTCAGATTGTATCTTTTCTAAGGGCAACATTTTTAAGCGACTAACTAGTATGGCTGCTTCTAAAACTGCAAATTGTGCACGATTATAACCTTCGAAGGGAGCATGGTTTACAGTATGAATGGCTTTGCAAAATAGCTTAGGGCGAGTCTCATCATCTTCTAAACGGATCAGCTTTAATTCTTTATGTGCCAATGCAGAGGAAAGATAATTACCTGTGATTTTCTCAGCTGGCGTTAAAGGCCAGTCACGCCTACCCGTTAAACAGCCAGCAAAGATACGTACATCATCGCAATAATTTATCACTACTGATTCTGATTGTAGAATGTTATTGAGAGTTGTCGAAGGACGAAAGGGTAGAATGATAAATTCATCATTACTGATATGTACGCCCATTGGTGCAATATGAGGTACACCTTCTGCATTTTGAGTAGTAACTAAAACTTCTTGTATCATTTATTCTTTTGTAAAGTGGTTCCGGCGGGTTTAAAAGTGTGTAAATCAATTGTTGATTCATTGAGCTCAGTTGCACAGCCCCATGTTAATGATTGATCTTGATTAAATCGTTTACCTAATTCCCATGCAATTTCAGCGCGAGCTAATTCCACGCCTAAATAAAAGGCATGACTGGCATCATCTTCTACTTTTAATACAGGAAATAGGTCAAAAGGGTCGGTAGCTGTATGCAATCCATCGCGATTATAAATATGTACACCTTCGGTACTTGTTTGTATGCGAAAACTGGGGTCTCTAATGGCCTCGGCAAACTCTTCTATTTCATCTAATCGATAAGGAAAAGGTGAGTTGTCATGCACCGTCATCAAATTTGAATCAATATGTTTGGGGAGGGTGTTATTTTGTTCTGCCGCGTACATAATGCGTCTAGCACAATCAGCTTCTTTGATTGCACGACGTGCATGCTGGCTAACTTCTGTGGCTAGAATATGATTAATATTTAATTCAGAGCACATACCTAATAATAGAGTGTTCATACCCGATGTATCAGCATGGGTTAATTCTGTAATATTACCGACCCCCATCATCATTTCAATATCTGGGTGTTGCTGTCTAAAATTAAAGTTTCTTGCAATTGATTCAGTAAAACCAAAGTGAATAGGGTCTAAAATTGGGTCAACAATAAAATCTTTATTTTTACTCTGTAATACAGAAATAGCATGATCAAGTGAAGATAAATCACCATGTATTTCGGGAATTAAAATGGGGATAGCGTCAACTTCATCAGCTATCCAAATACTTTTGTTGGTTAAGCTCAGCATATAATCTGCTCCAGCTTTCGCACCACGAAGTAAATCATCATCCTCTAAAGAATCAATGCTGACAGTAAAGCCTTCTTGTTTTAAGGTGACAATAATTTCTTCCATAAGAGGAAACTTGGTGCCAGGTAGGCAACCAATATCTATCACATTAGCCCCTTGTTGTTGGTAGTAGTGAGCACGTTTTACTACCTCTTCAACACTAACATTGGGTGCATCAACAATTTCAGCAAATATTTTAACTTTATATTTTGATAAATCGTATTGGTGGGCGGCTTTACCAAAATAAATAGGTAAGTCTTTTAGTTCTTCTGGCCCACGTTCAATTGGTAAGCCTAATTCGGCAGATAAAACCTCTATATCACCGCGACAACGGCCAGGAAGTACAATCTTATCTGCATTAAATGTATCTTTAAGGCGACGACCAATCATATCTGTAGTCATTAAAGCAGCTACTTTTAGACCTAACTGATGTACTGTATAAGTAAATTCTGGCTGCATTTTTTCTAATATTTGATTCAACTGCTTTTCAGCCAGTTTTCCCGTCAAAAATAGAATATGTTCAGTTTTATCAGTCATTATGCTAACGATTTAATACGCTGTTTAACACTATCAATTAATTCATCAACACTTTCAACTACATCGGTATATTCAAAGGTACGGATTTTATCCGTTGCTTCTAAGTCAATTTTACGAGGGTAAACCATTACTTTACCTCCAGGCGCTGTTGTTTCCATCTCTGGTGCTATATCACAGGGATAAACAATACTTGGTACTCTGCATTTACCCGCTTGGGAATATAAATTGGTCACTAAAGAATCAGCAATACCTAAAACACATTTAGCAATCGTGTTTGATGTCGTTGGTGCCATTACAAAGGTGTGGTAATAGCCTTTATAAAAGTGTCCAACAGGTGGTGAGGATGCTAATTTAT
>Ga0209395_1002384_pt1 | contig 24666 bp, 18 predicted proteins | sample GOMGulsemesocosm_3_FD_184635 | JGI IMG/M metagenome (GOLD analysis project Ga0209395, IMG submission 184635) | Methane-oxidizing microbial communities from mesocosms in the Gulf of Mexico - GOM9D Gulf of Mexico (SPAdes) (version 2) | ecosystem: Environmental > Aquatic > Marine > Cold seeps... | reverse complement strand
AGTGGTTCACTTTCACCCGCTCTGGGTGGCTCACTTTAGACAGTTTTACTATGCTCAGTTTAATCCGCTGTTAGTGGTATACTTTATCCGTTTTTTGCACTTTAATGCGACAGAACCGTTTTTTTGCTATATAACACTACTTTTAGTGGGTATTGAGTCTCATCAAACTCTTATATTGATTTATTTCCTAAAGAAGCAATTAATCATATAATTTTATTCCTGATTCTGTATACTTCTAATTACTAAATAAGCTCTTTTGCCAAGTATTTAGCAGTATGACTGTTTTTAATTTTAATGATTTCTTCAGGACTACCTTTTGCTAATATTTCCCCTCCATTTTTTCCTCCTTCTGGTCCAACATCAATAATATAATCAGCAAGCTTAACAACATCCAAATTATGTTCAATTATTAAAACAGAATTCCCTTTGTCTACGAGTTTATTAATAACGTTCATTAATACCCTAATATCTTCAAAATGGAGTCCTGTTGTAGGCTCGTCTAATATATAGAAGGTTTTTCCTGTATCTCTCTTTGATAGTTCAGTAGCTAGTTTTACACGTTGTGCTTCACCACCTGATAGAGTTGTACTTTGTTGACCTAAGGTAATATATCCTAAACCAACATCTTTGATGGTTTTTAATTTTCGGTATATTTTCGGTATATTTTCAAAGAAATCAACAGCTTCATTGATAGTCATGTTCAATACATCAGAAATTGTTTTTCCTTTATACCTAATCTCTAATGTTTCTCTATTGAATCGCTTTCCTTGACAAGTTTCACATTCTACATAAACGTCTGGCAAAAAATTCATTTCTATCACACGTAAACCACCACCTTGACAAGTTTCACAACGACCACCTTTTACATTAAAACTAAATCGTCCGGGTTTGTAACCGCGAATAGCTGCTTCACTAGTTTTAGTAAACAAACTACGTATTTCACTAAATGTACCTGTGTAAGTAGCTGGGTTTGAGCGTGGAGTTCTTCCAATAGGGCTTTGGTTGATATCGATAACTTTGTCAATATGTTCTAAGCCTTTGATTTTTGTATAGGCCATTGGTTTTTTAACCGCATTGAAAAAATGTGCATTTAAAATAGGGTAAAGTGTTTCGTTTATTAAAGTAGATTTTCCACTTCCAGAAACTCCAGTAACACATATCAATTTCCCTAAAGGAATATCAATAGTTACGTTTTTTAAATTATTTCCTGTAGCTCCAGATAAAGTTAATTTGTTACCATTTCCTTTTCTACGCTTTTCTGGTACTGCAATTTCTTTTTTACCGTTGAGGTATTCGGCTGTTAATGTACTTCCTCTTAATAATTCGTTTGGTGTTCCTTGAGAAATTATTTTCCCTCCATTTTTTCCAGCAAATGGACCAATATCAATAACATAATCAGCTTGTTCAATCATGTCTTTGTCATGTTCAACAACCAATACTGAATTACCAATATCTCTTAATTGTGTTAATGAGTTTATTAATTTTTCGTTGTCACGTTGATGTAGACCGATACTTGGTTCGTCTAATATATATAGAACACCAACTAGTTGTGATCCAATTTGAGTTGCTAGTCTGATACGTTGTGCCTCACCACCAGACAGCGTTTTTGAACTTCTGTCCAATGCTAAATAATCCAAACCTACATCTAATAAAAACTGTAAGCGAGTACGGATTTCTTTAATAACTTCGGAGGCTATTTTTTGCTGTTTTTCGGATAAGTGATTATCTAAATCCTTCACCCAAGTTGTTAAGTCCACAACATCCATTTTTGCTAATTCAGAAATATTTTTCTCATTAACTTTAAAATGCAATGATTCCTTCTTTAAACGACTTCCATTACAAACGGAACAGTCATTATGGTTCATATACTCTTTCGCCCATCGTTTTATTGATGTAGAACTACTGTCATTATACTGAGAGTTTATAAAGGCTACAATACCTTCAAAATCAATTTTATAGTTTCTTGTAACTCCTAGCTCTTTAGATTTTACAGAAAACTGTTCATTCCCACCATGAAGAATAACTTCCAAAGCTTCTTTTGGTATTTTTTTAATTGAATCTGTTAATTTAAAATTATAGCGTTCCGCAATAGTTTCTAATTGCTTGAACATCCAAGAGTTTTTTTCTTCTCCTACTGGGGCAATCCCTCCGTTGGCAATTGATCTTTTATCATCTGGAATTATTTTGTTTTCGGCAACTTCATATAGTTTACCAATACCATTACAATTACTACAAGCTCCTTTAGGTGAATTAAAAGAGAATGAATTTGGTTCAGGATTAGGGTATGATATTCCCGACTCAGGGCACATTAAATCTCTTGAAAAGTATCTTACTTCTGTTGTATTATGTTCTATAGTCATCAATACATTTTCACCATGATACATGGCAGTATTGATAGTTTCTGTTAAACGTTTATCATTGTCTACATCATCAGAAATTTTAAGGCGATCAATAACAATCTCAATATCATGAGTTTTGTATCGGTCTAATTTCATTCCTTTAGTAATATCTAGAATGTCTCCATCAACTCTCACTTTGGTAAATCCTTGTTTGGCAATATTTTCAAACAATTCTCTATAATGCCCTTTTCGTGACTTAATAACAGGAGACAATACGACTATTTTTTTGTCTAAATAATCGGTAAGGATAAGTTCTTTAATTTGCTCATCAGAATAACTGACCATTTTTTTACCAGTAACATAACTGTGTGCATCTGATGCACGTGCATAAAGTAAACGTAAGAAATCATATATTTCAGTAATAGTACCAACTGTTGATCGAGGACTTTTACTAGTTGTTTTTTGTTCAATTGCAATAACAGGAGAAAGTCCGTCAATTTTATCAACATCTGGGCGTTCAAGCCCACCTAAAAACTGACGTGCATATGCTGAAAATGTTTCAATATATCTACGTTGACCTTCAGCATAAATGGTATCAAAAGCCAATGAAGATTTTCCAGAGCCTGATAACCCCGTGATAACTACAAGTTGCTCACGAGGTATTTTAATATCTATATTTTTAAGGTTATGAGCTCTAGCTCCTTGAACCTCGATGTATTCTTGAGTTTTTGACATGGTAATTAATTGCTACTCTAAAATTTTGGCAAACAACAAAGTTAGTAATTTCAAAGCAGATAGGCTATTAGGTATATATCAGTTTTTTAATTCCTTTTGCTAGAGAAATAGAAGCATTTGGATACTTTCTAAACCATAATTCTGGCTCAATTAATTCTATTTCAGAAATAGCTAATTTATTATTATTGTCAATGATAACATCAACACGTGCATACATAGGTTTTTCTAAACATGCTTTTACAGCGTTTTCAGCAAAATCGATTTCGTTTTTTGTGGCCCTATGTTCATGTATTGTCCCTCCAAAATCATCCTGAACTCTAAAATCCCCTGGTTTTGCAATTTTCAATACAGCATGAGAATATATTCCGTTAATTATTACAAATGAATATTCTCCTTTAATTACAATGTTTTCTTGAAAAGGTTGTAACATCATCGCTTCATTAGAAATGAGTTCTTGAAAAACAGTTTCATAATTTTCAAGAGTAGTAAGGTCTAGTTTATATGTGTGTCTTGCAGCCCCTGAAACACATGGTTTTAATACTGTTTTTTTCCAATTTAGTTGTTCATGTAATTCAGACAATGTTGTTATTGTACCTTTTTCTATGAAATACGTTTCACAAATATGAATTCCTTTTGTTTTAAGATCTAGTAAATAGTGTTTGTCAATATTCCAGTTTATAACATTTGCAGAGTTTAGTAACGTAGTTTTAGAGCTTACATTTTCCAACCAGATGCTAAATTCTTCATAACGATCAAAATAATCCCATGTAGATCTGAACAAGATAAATTTTGTTGAACTCCAATCAAAATCAGGGTCACTCCAACTTTTTCGCTCAACTAATAACCCTTCTTTTTTTAAGGCGTCAAAAACTAGTTTGTCTTCAAGTAAAACATTTTTGTTGTACTCGTTTATTATTTTAGGACTAACATATTTGTCTTCAGTAAGTATTACAATATCAATAGTTTTCATGTATAATTAATTTGAGTATTATAAAGGTAAAAAACACTTACTAATATTGAGAAGGTAGTGCCTAATATTTATGTTGTCAAGAAAAAATAATCGTTTTGTTATTGTATACCATTGCTTTTCTTTCTAAGTGTAGTTTTATGGCTCTTGAAAGCACTATTTTTTCTAAATCACGTCCTTTTAATATTAAGTCGTCAATTGAGTGTGAATGTAAAACATGTGCAACATCTTGTTCTATAATAGGTCCTTCATCTAAACCTTCAGTGACATAATGGCTTGTTGCCCCAATAATTTTAACACCTCTTTTAAAAGCTGAATGATATGGTTTTGCTCCAGCAAAGGCTGGTAGAAAGGAATGATGAATATTGATTATATCATTTTGAAATTTTGAAATTAATTTAGAGGATACAATTTGCATGTAACGCGCTAAAACGATAAAGTCAATATTGTGTTTAGTTAAAAGTTTTAGTTGTAAATCTTCAGCATCACTTTTGTTTTCTTTTGTCAGTGGTATGTGGTAGTAATCTATATTAAAGTTATCAGCAATAGGTTTTAAATCTAAATGATTACTTATTATAAACGGAATATCTACATGCAATTCACCAGAATTAAATCTCCCTAAAATGTCATATAGACAATGGTCGTATTTGGAGACAAATAATGCCATTTTTGGTTTTTTAGTTGGTGAATTAACTTTCCAATCCATATTAAATCTGTGTGCAATATTAATGGAGAAATCATCTTTTAAATGTTTTATAAAATGTAATTTTACATTGAGTTCAAATTCTAAACGCATAAAAAAAATATTTTCTATGGAGTCTACATGCTGATCTATATACACAATGTTACCTTGGTAGTTATGTATAAAATTAGTTACGGTAGCTATAATTCCTTGTTGATCATTGCAACTTATTTGTAGAATAAATTTTTGCATAATATTTTGTTTTTAAATTGAAAGAGATTATTAAATACAGTTTTACCAGATATATGTTGGGCTTATTATGATAGCCTCTTTTGGTTAAATTTTAACTTTAAAAATTAGCGGCTAAAAATTCATCATATACCACATTAGTATCACTTTTAACTATTTCGTTGCTAAGGTCTTTTTTTATGTCTCCAATAAATTCATCAATTTGTGCTTTTGTAATCCCTGGCATACAAATAATGTGAGTAATGTCGTTCTCTACAGCAAGCTGATACTTTTTACATATCCAAGTATTAGGGGTATCTAATACAATTGTTAGTGCATTAGTATTTCGCCATGCTTTAATGCCAATTTCTTGAAGTTTTTCTTCTGTGTACTGTGCTAATTTAATGCATGAGTTTACACGATCCCTTAGGCCGGTTATCCCCATTTTTTTTAAGGCATACCACAGAATTACAGGTGTTAATCCGTTTCTTGAACCTGTAATAGTAGTATCTTTTGTATCAACATATGAGATAGAGCTTCCTACTCTGTTTTTATGTTCATTTTTACACAGTACAATACCACATGGAATTGGTGAACCAATAAATTTATGCCCAGATATAGATATACTGTCAATTCCCTCACTAAAATCAAAAGCAGGTCTTGGATTAAAAAAAGGAGCTACGATACCTAATAAAGCAGCGTCACAGTGTATGTAGTAATCTTTTATGGCTAATTTTTTAATAATAAGTTTTATATTGTCTAATTGATCTATAGCTTCCTTCATTGTGGTACCAATATTTAAAAAGAAGATGGCTGGCTTATCTCTTCGGAGTGTGATAGATCGTTCTAAATCGTCATAATCTATTTCTCCATTATCCAGAGATCTGATAACGATATTTTTAATATTTAATAAATGGAGGTTTTTCTTTACACTATAGTGTGTAGATTCAGAATAATAAACCATTCCATCAGGAAAAGCTTCTCTTGCTAAATAAAGCCCATATAAATTCCCTTCACTACCTCCGTTGGTTACATAACCCCATACAGAGTCTTTTTTAGCACGCAATAAATTTGCGAAAAAATCTATGACCTCAATCTCTATATCCTTGGTGTCTAATCCAAGTGAGGATGGAGTATAGGGGTCTCCTACATTATTAATTTGTAAATCTAAAAATGGCGCTAATTGTTTAAATGAAAAGTCATTAGCTAATGGGTATCCTAAATAAGATTTGTTGTTTAATTGTAAGCGATTTAATTCTTTAGTTAGTCGATTTAAAATTTCAGTCTTCATCATTCAATATTTTTATAAAAGTATACCGCAAAGATAGGGTGGTTGTTTTAATTCTTGTTTAAGGTGAAAAAACTAAGAAAATTTTATTGAAATATGTTTTTATAAAGTATATTTTATGGTTTTAGTGGTTGTTTTGTACCTTTAGCCAAATATTTTACTGAAATGAAATTAGACGAAACAGATATCAAACTAATAAATATGCTTCAAGAGGACTGTAAACAGCCTATAAAGAATCTTGCAGCCAAGTTAAACTTGTCTATTGCTCCAGTTCATGAGCGTATCAAAAAAATAGAAAAATCAGGTTTAATTAAACGCTATGTAGCTATTGTTGATTTAGAGTTAATTAATAAACCTCTAATTAATTATTGTAACGTAAGTATTACAAAACATAACTCGGAATTATTCAAAGAATTTGAGGGTATAATTAGTCAGATGGATGAAGTCTTGGAATGTTATTATGTTTCTGGTAGTTTTGATTACTTGTTAAAAGTTGTGTCATCAAGTATGCATGAATATCAGGATTTTGTATTGAATAAATTATCTGGGTTAGAAATGATATCAAATATCAATAGTCAGTTTGTAATGAAGCATGTGAAGTTTAAAACATCTATTCGAGTCTAATTTGTTTCAGAATTTATTTAAAATTAACTAATTCTCATTGGGGTTTTCAAATAAAAGATTCTACTTAGATAATTATCAGTAAACATTGAAAATCACTAAGAATTCCGTAAATTGCACACCCTAATTAGAAGATTTATTACAGATGATACAAGCAACACCATACAAACCTAAATATAAAATTCGTATTGTAACTGCCGCAGCCTTATTTGATGGGCACGACGCTGCAATTAATATTATGCGACGAATTATTCAAACTACAGGGGTTGAAGTAATTCATTTAGGGCATGATAGAAGTGTTGATGAAGTTGTAAATTGTGCTATTCAGGAAGATGCTAATGCAATTGCAATTACATCATACCAAGGTGGACATAATGAATATTTCAAGTACATGCGTGATTTATTGGTAGAGCGTGGTGCTGGACATATTAGAATCTTCGGAGGAGGAGGAGGAGTAATCCTTCCGTCTGAAATTAAAGACTTGATGGACTATGGTATTACTCGAATTTACGCTCCTGATGATGGACGTGAAATGGGGCTACAAGGAATGATTAATGATTTGGTTGAAAAATCTGATTATGCTATTGGTGATGTGTTAAATGGAGAAATAAATCATTTAGCAGATAAAGAGATAGGAGCAATAGCTCGTGTAATTTCTTCTGCTGAAAACTTTCCTGAAGTAGCGGCAGCCACTTTAGAAAAAATTCAAGAAATAAATAAAGATTCAAAAACTCCAGTATTAGGAATTACAGGTACTGGTGGAGCTGGAAAATCTTCTTTAGTAGATGAATTAGTTCGTCGATTCTTAATCGACTTTCCAGAAAAAACGATAGGATTAATTTCTGTTGATCCATCTAAACGTAAAACTGGTGGAGCCTTATTAGGAGATCGTATTCGTATGAACGCCATTAATAATAAACGTGTGTATATGCGTTCATTGGCAACACGTCAATCTAACTTAGCATTATCCAAATATGTAGGTCAAGCTATTGAAGTACTAAAAGCTGCTGAATTTGATTTAATCATCTTAGAAACTTCTGGTATTGGACAATCTGATACTGAAATTATCGAGCATTCAGATACTTCATTGTACGTCATGACTCCAGAATTTGGAGCTGCAACACAATTAGAAAAAATTGACATGTTAGATTTTGCCGATTTAGTGGCGATTAACAAATTTGATAAACGTGGTGCTTTAGATGCATTGAGAGATGTTAAAAAGCAATACATGCGTAATAACAATTTATGGGATACTCATATGGATGATATGCCAGTTTTTGGTACTATCGCTTCACAGTTTAACGACCCTGGAATGAACTCTCTGTATAAATCTATCATGGATAAATTGGTAGCACAATCAGGAGCAGATTTGAATTCTAAGTTTGAAATTACAAAACAGATGTCTGAAAAGATATTTGTAATACCACCAAGTAGAGTTCGTTATTTATCTGAAATAGCAGAGAGTAATAGAGGGTATGATGTAAAATCTTCAGCTCAAAAAGAAGTTGCGCAACGATTATATGGTATTTATAAAACTATTGAAACAGTAGTTGAAGGAAAAGTAATCTTAGATAAATCAGGAGTTGATAGTGAATCAATTACTGTAGTATCTGAAGAAAATAAAGATTTCTTACGATTATTAATTGCTCAGTTTGATAGAGTAAAAATGGACTTAGATCCTTATAATTGGGAAGTAATTACTGGTTGGGATGAAAAAGTTAATAAGTATAAACAACCTATTTATTCTTTTAAAGTACGTGATAAAGTAATAAAAATAGAAACGCATTCACCGTCATTATCTCAAACTCAAATAGCTAAAGTTGCTTTGCCGAAGTATACAGCTTGGGGAGATATTTTAATATGGTGTTTACAAGAAAATGTGCCAGGAGAATTCCCATATGCATCAGGATTATATCCGTTTAAACGTACTGGAGAAGATCCTTCACGTATGTTTGCTGGTGAAGGTGGACCAGAACGTACTAACAAGCGTTTCCATTATGTAAGTGCAGGAATGCCAGCAGCGCGATTATCGACTGCTTTTGATTCAGTTACTTTATATGGTAATGACCCAGGAGTGAGACCAGATATTTACGGTAAAATTGGTAATGCAGGAGTTTCTATTTGTTGTTTAGACGATGCAAAGAAATTATACTCTGGGTTTGATTTAGCAGATCCTATGACATCGGTTTCTATGACGATTAACGGACCAGCGCCTATGCTGTTAGGATTCTTTATGAATGCTGCTATCGATCAACAATGTGAAAAATACATCAAGAAAAATGGTTTAGAAGCTGAGGTTACAGCAAAAATCGAAAAAATATATAAAGCTAAAGGAATTGCTCGCCCACAATATCAAGGTGATTTACCAGAAGGTAATAATGGATTAGGGTTATTCTTATTAGGAGTAACAGGTGATATGGTTTTACCTGCTGATGTATATCAGGAAATTAAGGTGTATACTTTAAGCTCAGTTCGTGGAACAGTACAAGCAGATATTTTAAAAGAAGATCAAGCGCAGAATACCTGTATTTTCTCTACAGAATTCGCATTGCGTTTAATGGGAGATGTACAAGAATATTTTATTGAAAAGAATGTTCGTAACTTCTATTCAGTTTCTATATCAGGATATCATATTGCAGAAGCAGGAGCAAACCCTGTAACACAATTGGCATTGACTTTAGCTAATGGATTTACTTATGTAGAATATTACTTAAGTAGAGGAATGGATATTAATAAATTCGGACCTAACTTATCATTCTTCTTTTCTAATGGTATCGATCCTGAATATGCAGTAATCGGACGTGTAGCACGTAAGATTTGGGCTAAAGCATTAAAGTATAAATATGGGGCAAATCCAAGAGCTCAGATGTTAAAGTATCATATTCAAACTTCTGGACGTTCATTACATGCTCAAGAAATTGATTTTAATGATATTCGTACGACTTTACAGGCATTGTATGCAATTTATGATAACTGTAATTCGTTGCATACTAATGCATATGATGAGGCAATTACAACGCCTACTGAAGCATCTGTACGTAGAGCGATGGCAATACAGTTAATCATTAATAAAGAGTTAGGGTTAACGAAAAATGAAAACCCAATTCAAGGTTCTTTCATTATTGAAGAATTAACTGATTTAGTTGAAGAAGCAGTATTGACAGAGTTTGATCGTATTACCGAACGTGGTGGAGTGCTAGGTGCAATGGAAACAATGTACCAACGGTCTAAAATACAAGAAGAGAGTCTGTACTATGAGACCTTAAAACATAATGGAGAGTTCCCAATTATTGGAGTGAATACATTCTTAAGTAAAGATGGTTCTCCAACGGTAACTCCTGATGAGGTTATCCGTGCTACAGAAGAAGAAAAACAGTATCAAATAGATATGTTGACTGATTTACATAATATGCACGACACTAAGGTAATGCTAAAAGACTTACAAGTTGCAGCAGTAAACAATGAAAATATCTTTGAAAAATTAATGGATGTATGTAAAGTAGCTTCTTTAGGAGCTATTACAGAATCGTTGTTTGAAGTAGGTGGTCAATATAGGAGGAATATGTAACTAATAATATTTTAAATAATATTAAACCCAGACTTTAATACAGTCTGGGTTTCTTTTTTGGTAGCCCTGAATAATTACAGTAATTTAGTACGCAATCAAAAACCAAATTAATGGTATCAGCTATTGGATATTATGTTACTGCTATAGTATGTGTTATTACTTCATTTGTAATACACCGTATATATTATAAAGAAAAAAGAAGGCAGGCATCTGCTATTTCCCTTAACGGAATCAAGTGGTTTGGATTGGCAATTTTTTCATGGGGTTTGGGAGCTTTAGTAGATATTATACTCATTTCAATATTTGAGCTAGAAACAAATCATAAACTCATAGTTAGTTTTGGTGTGTTTTTTTCCTTGATCAATTCACTTTTTATACTCATGTCATTACCTTCAATTGAGCATGAGGGAAAACGCAATTTGGTAATACAAATAATAGAGCGATTTTCAGAAAAGGAAGTATTTGTGATATTTGGTGGAATTTTACTGATGCTAGGTTCTGTTTTTTTAGTGTCATTTTATACAAGCAATCAGGATATTTCAAACAATAGTGTTATTTGGTTGATAGATATACCTATATCTTTAGTAGTCGCATTTTCGTTATTAAACGAATTAAATAAAGCTTTTAGAAAAAGAGGGATGAAGTTTATGTATTTGCCAACATTCGCTTTGTTTTTATTAATAGTTATAGCCGTATTACATAGGATAGTGCCTGATTATCAGGCTATAAAATTAATGGAGTTGAGTAATTGGAATTTTATAGGAGTGCTAACGGCATTATCGTTTAAATTTTTATTCGTTTTATTGTTTACAATTCTATTGTATAGTTGGAAATTATTAGCAGAAAAAGAAGAGCAACAAACTGAATTTTCTAAATTACAACTAGCCAAATCACAATTGAAAAAAGACAAAGGAATATTAGAATTGGCAAATGAAAGTCATTTAGATACTATCAAACATTTAAAAGACGAACTAGCAATAAGAAAGAAGAAATATAAAAAGCTAAAAAAATCTTCTAAGGTAGCATTGTCTGATCGACAAAAAGAAGTATTGGCGAATTTAGGGGTATGTGGAGGAACAATGTCATACACAGAAATAGCGGAAGCAATGCATATAGGAGTAGATGGATTTCAAGCACATATTTATCAAATTAAAAAAGCATTAAACATATCAGGTTCCGATGGGAAAGAGCAGTTAATAGCGTATGCTATTGAAAAAGATTTGTTGAGGTATGCTACTATTGATGAACGATAATTGTTTCATCTTAAACAATTAATGCTTTCATATATTAAATTTTATCGTGTAACAAACACCTTTATTTGGTGAAGAATCTATTTGAATAGTTGCGTTAATTTGTATCGCTAGGGAATTAATTATCCTCATTCCTAAACTTGAATTTGTTTTATTTTCATCTTCTATTCCAGGTCCATTATCTGCAATTATCATGGTGATTTTATTCTTTTTTTTACGAAGATCTATTCGTAGATAAGGGCAAGTTTTAAAGGCGTATTTAAATATGTTTGTGATAATTTCATTTAAAATTAAACCGCATGGAACCAGTAGATCTATATTAAGTTTAAATTCATCGATATGAATATCTTGTTTAAATGATTCTTTCCCATTAACATGTGTGGAAGAAATGTTTAAAACAAGTTCTTCTATATATGGTTTTACAAAAATTTCTCCTGAGATATCCGATTCATACATTTTTTCATGGACCAAAGAGATAGCTGAAATTCGTTGTTTAGAATTTTTCACAACTCGCTTTAACTCCTCGTTAGATGATTTATTAACTTGGAGTGATAGTAGGCTTGATACAACTTGTAGGTTGTTTTTAATTCGGTGATGAATTTCTTTTAATAAGAGGTCTTTTGCATTTGCTCTTTTACGTTCGTTAATTGCTACTGAAACAACCATAAAATAATCAAGTACACCATGTTCGTCATAAATTGGAGAGATGGTTGATTCAAACCATAATTCTCTTTCATCAGGTGTTAATAGCATGCCTTCATGAGTTCTAGCTTCTCTTGTGCTTTTGGATTCCTGAAGTTTTTCGCACATAGTTTTTCTAAACTTCTCCGGATAAAATTCTAAAGGAAATGTTTTTCCATATAAGGAGTCAATATCTTTAATGCTTAGTGCTTCAATTCCTGCCCGACTCATGTATTGTAAATTGAAATTAGGGTCTATTACTTTAGTACATACAGGTGAGTTTTCAAGCCAATCTTTACTTTTTATTTCAATTCTTTTTATGTCTTTTTCAGAATCAGTTGTTTTCTTCATGACTGGCTTTTTCAATTAGTTAACGACATATGATAATGCTGTTAATATTTTGATAAAAGAAGCTTTAATTGGTAACACTAAGTTAGCTATTTTTTAATAGAATATCAAGGGAATCAGCATACTTAATCACATGCTTAAGCACTAACTTCACTAATTTTCATCATTACGTAAGCCTTTACTTTTGTTCGATTGTTACCAATTTAGCGAAATCATTAATAACCAGGTGGAACAATAATATTAATGCTTTTCCAATGACATTCTTTGTTTGTCGGAAGCCATTAATAATTAAAAGCCACTGGTGGCAATCAAAAAACGAATGAAACGTAAATTAGCTTTAGGATCACTTTTAACAATGCCATTTTTAACATGGGCACAATCAAACTCTTCAAGTTTAGATGAGAAGATCAATCAGTTTTTCGCCGATGCTACAGGATGGTTTCCTGCAGCAATGTTTGCAAAAATTCCAATTACAGAAACCGTAGGTGTACCCTGGGTGTTAATTGTATTAATTGCTGGAGCAACCTATTTTTCCATTTATTTTAAGTTTATCAATTTTAGTGGTTTTTTTACTGCAATTAATGTAGTAAGAGGAAAGTATGATGGTGTAGATACGCAGGAATCTCAAGAAGATATTCTAAAAACAATAAAGATTGAAGGAGTAGGAGAGGTATCACATTTCCAAGCGTTAACTGCAGCACTTTCAGCAACAGTAGGGTTAGGGAATATTGCTGGGGTAGCCATTGCTTTATCTATTGGAGGAGCAGGGGCTACTTTTTGGATGATATTAATAGGCTTACTAGGAATGGCTTCAAAATTTGTGGAATGCACCTTAGGTGTTAAATATCGAGAAATTTCAGAAGACGGAACTGTATTCGGAGGACCTATGTATTATCTTAAAAAAGGATTGGGAGAGTTAGGTTTTAAGAATGGAGGAAAAATACTAGCAGTAATTTTTGCTATTATGTGTGTAGGAGGCTCTTTTGGTGGAGGAAACATGTTTCAGGTAAATCAGGCTTTTAAATTATTTGAATATGTAACTGGTGGTGAGCAAAGTTTTATATATGGTAAAGGTTGGTTATTTGGTTTGGTAATGGCTGTGTTTGTTGGTGTTGTTATTATTGGAGGTATTAAAAAGATAGCCAAAGTAACTGACAAGATTGTCCCATTTATGGTTGGTATTTATGTGTTGGCAGTACTTACTATTTTAGTAATGAATTATGCTGAAATACCAACTGCTTTTATGGCAATCATCAATGGAGCATTCAGTCCAATCGGTGTTGTTGGTGGAATAGTGGGAGTACTGGTACAAGGATTTCAAAGAGCTGCGTTTTCAAATGAGGCAGGTATTGGTTCTTCTTCAATTGCACATTCAGCTGTAAAAACTAATTATGCTGCAAGCGAAGGTTTAGTAGCTTTATTGGAACCATTTATCGATACAGTGGTCGTATGTACCATGACTGCTTTGGTGTTAATTATTACAGGGCAAATTACCACGGGGATGAGTGTTACAAATGAGCAAGGAGCAGTTTTAACTGCAAAAGCATTAGAAAGTGGGATATCATGGTTTCCGTATCTGCTGGCAGGTGCAGTAATATTATTTGCTTTTTCATCTATGATTTCTTGGTCGTATTATGGGTATCAAGCATGGTCTTATTTATTTGGTAGAGATAAGCGAACTGGAAATGCCTATAAAATTATTTTTTGTGTATTTACAGTAATTGGAGCAGCGGCAAGCTTAGGAGCTGTAATTAATTTTTCTGATGCCTTGGTATTTGCTATGATGGTACCTAATATGATAGGTTTGGTATTGTTAGCACCTAAGGTGAATCAGGAATTGAAGAGATATAAACAGGCTATTTTAGATAAAGAGTAGTGTTTTTCGTAAATTTATATAAGATGATGCATCTTTTTAAACAATTTTGCGTCTACTGTATGAATTTAAAATATAAATATCATGAAAAACGATAAAACATGCAGCTGTAACTGCGAAAGCTGTCAGAACGGAAATTGTACTAATTGTACTTGTGAATCATGTACCTGTACGGGATGTAATTGTTAGTGATTAACTAATTAGAATGTCAAAAATGAGCTTGTCGAAGTTAATTATGAATAAGATAATTTAAAATATTTCGACAGGCTCAATATGACAAATAGTTTTAATACAAATTGATATGGATATTAATCAAGTTTGGTCACTATATAATCAGGATATAAAACGTTTCATTTTTAGTAAAGTTAAAAATGAACAGGTGACTAATGACCTTGTTCAAGAAACTTTTATAAAAGCACACACGAAATTAGAAGCTTTGAAAAATCAGTCAAAAGTAAAATCATGGTTGTTAACGATTGCTCGTAATACGACAATGGACTATTTCAGAAAAAGTGCTAAAACTGTTCCTTTAAAAGAATTTGATATTGCTGATGAGTTTTGGGAAGAAGAAAAACATTCTGCAAAAGATTGTTTACCAGGTATTATTAAACATTTACCAAAAAAATATCGTGACCCATTGTTTCTTTCTGATATAAAAGGAATGAAACAAGCTGAGGTTGCTAAGCAATTAAACTTGCCATTAGCGACAGTTAAATCACAAATTCAGCGTGCTAGAAAACTGATTGCACAAGGCTATATGGATTGTTGTGATTATACTATAAATGAGAAAGGATTTTTAGTGGGGGAAACTAAAGAGAAGGATAATTGTAAAGTATGTGGTTAATCTTTAATGATTAAATGTGGTACGTTTTTTAAATCCCAATCAATAACTAATCCTCCAGCTAATTGTTGAGCAACTTCTTTTCCGTATAAATGTTGACACAAATATAATGCAGCTTCAAAGCTTTTAGCTCCGCCAGCTGAAGTAATGTATTTATCGTCATGAACAAATAACACCTCTTTTCTGATATCTAATTCAGGGAACATTTCTTTCATTTTATCTATATCACTAGGGAAAGTAGTGGAAGCTGAATTTGTAAGTATTCCTGCTTTAGCTAATACAAAAGCACCATCACAATGAGAGGTGATAAATAAGGCATCTTTGTCAATTTTATTTATAAAGTCAAGCATTACTTCATCTTTTAAATCAGAATCTAAATGATGTTCCGCACTTGGAACTACTAATATATCTATTTTAGGTAGTTTCTCTTTTGTATAATCATAATCAGGAAGCATGCGCAACCCTTCAAAAGAAGTAATGGGGTCTAATGTGTTTGCTACTGTAAATACATTCATAGCTTTTATATCTTTTCTGAATTTAGTGTGCTGAAATATATCATAAGGAGCAGTTAGTTCTGTATTAAATACACCATCCATAATCAAGAATGCTACATTGTAATTCTTAGGATTAAGTTGAATTGTTTTTTTAACTTGTTTAGGAAGAATTACTTCTTCTTTTTCTTTAGAACAAGAAATAAATAAAATAGTGAAGGCTAGTACAATTATTTTTTTCATGAGTTGAAAATACAAATTAATTCATCCTCCATAGCGGATTGATTCTATTTTTTTCAACAAGAAAAATAATATTTTTTTGTCCGTTCGGGGTATAAACTAGTTTCATGCCATAACCACGATAGATCTTCTTATAACGGATAGAACACAATTCCTTCTAGTTGTAGTTTTTTTATTGTTTAGTCCATTTTCTTTTAAAATTTAATCTGCTAAATGGATAGGGAAAGTATTATCATCATTAGAACATTTAAACCTAGCATATCTAGGTAATGCATCAACGATTAACTGCCACCTTAGTTTTTTTATAAAAAGCTACCGACGCTGAAACATCGGTAGCAGAAATAGTAACTTAATTTAAGTTCATGCGATTATTTTTTTAGGTTTTAATTGCTGTCTTAAAATAAAAAGCAATAACATACAAACTAAGGCAAGAGCAGATACTACAAACCATGTATTGTCATAGCCAATGCTTTCAATTAAATGCATTCCACCATTATGACTAAATATATGTGCTACAGAAAAAGAGATACTGTATAACGCCATATATTCTCCTTTATTCCCTTTTTTAGACCTATCCATAGCAAAAGCATTGGAAAAAGGAAATGCAATCATTTCACCAACAGTCACCAATAGCATGCTTACAATCAATATTCCCACCCATGATGTGGTAGTTAATATGATAAAGCTTAGTCCGGTTAAAATTGCACCAATGAGCATCAGTCCTGATTTTGTACGTTTACTGTTTTCTAACCATTTTACTAGAGGCATTTCCAATGCGAAAATGATAAATCCATTCATCCCCATTAATAATCCAATTTCTAATTCATTTAAAGCATGTACTTCTTTGTAGTATAATGGTATTGTAGAAAAAAACTGCAAGAACACAATTCCGAATAGTGACATAGTTACAAGGAAAATCCAGAAAGTCTTATCTCCATAAGCTGATTTAGGATTAACTACTTCAACTTCGTCAATAGTTTTTGCGGTTTTAGGATTCAATACATTAAGTAATAAAAAACTTGCAAGAATACATGTAATTCCATCTACCCAAAATAAGCCACCATAATTCAAATAGGTAATAATCAATCCGCCAACAGCAGGGCCTGCCGAAAAACCTAAGTTTATTGCCAAACGAATTAGTGTAACTGACCGTGTTTTATTTTCTGGTTTACTATAAGCGCTCAATGCCACGAACATAGCTGGTCTAAAAGTATCAGCAACTAACATTACCAAAAATATACCAAAACAAAAAGAACTAAATGTAGTTAGGTATTGTAAACCTATAAACAAGAAACCTGTAGCAAATAAACTAAAGAGCATTACTTTGTAATAGCCAATTTTGTCGGTTAACTTTCCGCCTAGCCATGAACCCCCAACTGATCCTAGTCCAAAAGCTGACATAATCCAACCTACATTACTAAGAGAGAAATCTAAGCTCTCCGTAAGATATAAGGATAGGAATGGGATAACCATTGTACCTGCTCGGTTAATTAAAGTAATAAGTGCTAACCACCAAACTTCTTTGGAGAGGCCTTTAAAGGAATCGAGATAATTAAAATATATTTTTTTCATAATAATTGAATTTGTAAGCCAGTTGAAAAGTTGGCTTTTGTTAGTTTAAAATGTTTTTTTTGGAAGTGATATAAAGATAAAACGCCCAACTGAAAAGTTGGGCGTTTATATATTGTATTAATTTATACCGTTATTGAGATAACAAATAAATACAACAGCCCGAACTCCTCTTTTGAGAAACCCTATTGACCCATCTATTTATTTGTTTACAATTCATATTTGAAGTAATTGACTACAAAGCTATACATTTTTTGAGTATAAAAATGTATTTTTGAAGTAAATATTTTAAAATGAAGAAATTATTATTTTTAGTATTGTTAGTAACAGGAAGTGTTTTTGGGCAAGATAAAGAGGTTATAAAAGAAATTAAAAAACACCAAGATAAATTAAATAAACAATTTGAAACTAAAGGTGAGTCACCATTAACGGAAAATGATAGAAAACATTTTAAAGGCCTAGAGTTTTTTAATATTGATTTAGATTATAGGGTAACGGCAAAGTTTACGAGGACACCTAACGAAGAGTTTTTTGCTGCAGGAACATCATCTGGAAAAACTAAATTTTTACTTAAATATGGGGTGCTTAACTTTTCAGTAAAAGGGAAGAAAATAGAATTAGCGGTATACCAAAGTCAGCGTTTGTTAGAAAATCCAATATATAAGGATTATTTATTCTTACCATTTAACGATTTATCAAACGGAGATGTTACTTATGGTGGAGGTAGGTTTATTGATTTAACAATACCTACAGGTAATACTATTATAGTGGATTTTAATAAAGCCTATAACCCCTATTGTGCTTACTCAGATGGTTGGAACTGTACAATACCTCCAGTTGAAAATGGGGTGGATATAGAAATTATAGCAGGAGTAAAGAAGTATAATAAACACTAATATGGCTAGAGTAAGAAGAAAAAGAATTAGTTGCCCAAATTGTGATAAGCAGTTAAAAGCAGACATGAATTTTTGCCCAAACTGTGGACAGGAAAATCATATTAAAAGAGTTTCTGTTTCAATGCTAGTGTCTGATTTTTCATCTACTTATTTTTCGTTTGACTCTAAGTTATTTTCATCATTAAAATATTTACTTACTAAACCTAGTTTTCTTTCATTAGAATATTTAAATGGGAAAATAGAAGCGTATTTAAGGCCAATACGAATGTATATATTTATAAGTTTTGCTTTTTTCCTTTTGAATAGTATAACTTCAACGAATAATGTTTTAGATGCAATAGATTTTACAAAAGATGGAAAATCTATTAGCTTAGAAGAAGTTCAAGATGATATAAACTCTCCGAAACTTCAAAATAATGAAGATGAAAAAATTATTGATGCTATTGATGAATTTTTTGATGGAAAATTCACAAAAATATTTTCTGACAAAAGGGAGTTGAATTCTTTTATGAGCTTTTTAATATCTAAATTACCTATATTAATATTTTTTTTGATCCCCGTTTTTGGAGGTTTGTTATATCTGTTCTTTTATAAAAAGAAATACTATTATGTGGATCATTTAGTGTTTGCGTTGCATATACAATCATTCTTTTTTGTAGTGCTTATTGTAAGTACAATTATGGAATGGGTATTTAAGGTTGATTTGGTAGGATTTGCTATTTTAGGAGTCTTAATATATGGCTTTATAGCAGCTAGGAAGTTTTATGGACGCAGTAAAATAGGTACGTTTATTCGGTTGAGTTTTGTAGGTTTTGTACTTTCAATACTGAGTTTAATGAGTGCTATAATTTTCTTTTTTTTATTAGTGAAATATTATAACATATAATTATTTCACTAAATACATTCCTAAAAACACTGCTAAAAACCCAATAACAAAACTACCTATAGTATATAGTGCAAAAGAAAGGAAATCACCAGATTTTAAAAATATATGGTTTTCATAAGCAAAAGTAGAAAAGGTAGTAAAACCACCACAAAAACCAGTAGCTAACAATAAAGTTTGATTTTGAGTAAGTACGTTTCCTTTTGCGGAAATCCCTAAGATGATCCCGATTAGTAAAGAACCAAATATATTAGCAGTAAAAGTCCCGTAGGGAATACCAGTTATATCTGAATTTAGTGTTCTGCTAAGGAAGTATCGTAATACACTACCAAAACCACCTCCTAAAAAAACTAATAATATTGCTTTCATTTCATCAGTTGAATTACTTGCGAAGATATAAAAAATACACAAAGGGTTGTAATTGTGAATATCTATGTGTAGATATATGCAGAGTGAGTTAAATGTTGACATATATTTGCCATCCTAAAAAATAAAGATATGAGCACAACTTGGTATGAATGCAAAGTGAAATATAGAAAGTTAGATGATAACGGAGTACAAAAAGTAACTACTGAGCCTTACTTGGTTGATGCGTTGTCATATACTGAAGCTGAATCTAGAATTACTGAAGAAATGTCAATGTATATTAGTGAAGAGTTTTTGATAACTAACATTAAAGTGGCAAATTTTGCTGAAATCCACCCATTTGAAAACTCTGATCGTTGGTTTAAAACAAAAGTTTCTTTAGTAGCTTATGATGAAGAAAGTGGTAAAGAAAGAAAATCAAACATGTATTTATTAGTTCAAGCCAATGATGTAAAAGAGGCTTTTGATAGTACAAATATAGTAATGAAAGATACTATGGGGGATTACTCTATCCCGTCAATAGCAGAATCCCCAATCATGGATGTATTCCCTTATTTTGAAGGAGAAAAAGAAAAGCTAGCAAAATTTAATGCTATTAAAGCAAGTGTTCCTGCTAAGGAAGAAGTGATAGAAGAAATTCAAGAAGAGTTAGTTTAATATATTACTCAAAAAAATAAAGAGGCTATCTTTTCAGGTAGCCTCTTTTATAATTAATGCCGTAATGTGGCCTATTTAACTGGATAATGAATTTCTGTTTCAATATCTTCAGGTTTAACGGTTTCAGGATCGTTAACATATAATTCCCAAATAGCACCATTTTGTTCTAATGAGCCCTCTTTTAGGTACTTGTCAATAGCCATATGAGCTTCTTGGTCTCCAGTTCCGTATGGACCATATTTAGTAACCATAACATTTTGTCCAGCAGGTAAAGTTATTTTTTCCATACCTTCAGCTAAGGCAACATCTTTTTTAACTACTAAGCCAATATAAAATTCAGCTTCTCCTTTTTCTTCATCCCATTTTGTGAAAACTGCAGCAGGAGTATAGTCAGTATTATCTAATTTTTGAGCCGCAGCATGCATTCCTGCTTTAGGCATAAATTCCATATATAATTTAGTCATTGCTTCGTGATCAATTTTTGTTACTTGTTTGTAACCAATGAATTGTTGAGCCTCTTGTTTTTGAGAAAGAACACTACCTAAAGAGAATGTTGCTTTTGGTGGAGTTGGTGGGGTATTTTTTATTTCTTCTATAATTACAGTATCAAGGTTCTCTAATCCTTTACCTAGCATTGGTCCAAGCATGTTGTCCATACCACCGCTCATAGCAGCACCAAACTTGAACATAAAAGGTATTTCTTCAGCCTTCATTCCCCAAGTGACATTTGTACCCTCTTCAGTTTCTTCAAAGGTCCAATAGATATCACTTGGTTCATAGTCAGAAAATTGTATTTTTTGATCGATAGATTTGTTTTCTTCTAAAGAAATAGTTTTCATGTTACCTGGTCCTTCTTTACTAGTCCAACTATATGCACCGCCTACTCCAGATGTTTGCTCAGAATAACTTTCTACAATCGAAGGGTCATCATCATGCCAAGGCCCCCATGACTTCCAGTTTTTGTAATCATTAATATTATTAAAAACTGCACTTGCAGGTGCTTTAATTAGTTTTGAGCGTTTTACATCATAACTATTTGGTTGCAACGTAACATAAATAGCTCCTCCTATGAGTACTACTAATAGCAAAAAGAATAAATACTTAAGAATTTTCATTTTGTTAGAGTTTAATTTAGTCTAGTGAACAGACTAAAAGGTTAGTATATTTAATATTGAATGTTAAATATAATAAAATTAACATTTCTTTTTCTTCTTTAGATTAATTACTTTTAGACGAAATTTAAAAACAACCTTAAATCAATTATAATGAAAATTAAACCAATTTTAGGTTTGGCTTTAGCGTCAACCTTGCTAATTTCATGCGGAAATACAAATGAAAAAGCGACAAAAGAAGTAGTAGAAGTTGTTACAGATGTAAAGAAAAAAGTACCTGCAGATTTTGATTATACTGTTGAGCAATTTGCTGATATTAAGGTATTACGCTATCAAATTCACGGATTTGATGCGTTAACATTGAAAGAACAAAAATTAGTTTATTATTTAACTCAGGCTGGTTTAGCAGGTAGAGATATGATGTGGGATCAAAACTACCGTCATAATTTAACTATCCGTAAAGCTTTAGAGAGTGTATATGCAAATTATGCAGGAGATAAGACTTCTGATAACTGGAATAATTTTGAAGAGTATTTAAAACGTGTATGGTTTTCTAATGGAATTCATCACCATTATTCTAATGCAAAGTTGACTCCAGCTTTTGATCAAGTATATTTGGAAACATTATTGGTAGCAACAAAGACGGAATTAAAAGGTGATGCGTTAGCTGTTATTTTCAATAATAAAGATGCTAAAAAAGTAAACTTATCTAAAGGAGTTGATAATGTTGCTGTAAGTGCAGTAAACTTTTACGGACCAGGAGTGACAAATGCAGATGTTGAATCATTTTACGGAAAAATGATCTCTCCAGATGCTAAAAAACCATTGTCTTACGGGTTGAATTCTCAATTAGTAAAAGAAGATGGTATGCTTAAGGAGCGAGTATATAAATCTGGTGGTTTATACGGAGCAGCAATTGATCAGATTATTGGTTGGTTAGAAAAAGCGCAAGGAGTTGCAGAAAATAAAGCTCAAGGAACAGCTTTAGGGTTGTTAATTAAGTATTATCAAACAGGTGATTTACAAACTTGGGATGATTATAATGTAGCATGGACAGCTGCAACTGAAGGGAATATTGATTATATTAATAGTTTTATTGAAGTGTATAATGATCCAATGGGATATAGAGGTTCTTATGAAACAGTAGTGCAAATTAAAGATTTTGACATGTCAGAAAAAATGTCAGTAGTTTCTAGTAATGCACAATGGTTTGAAGACAATTCTCCATTAATGAAAGAACACAAAAAAGATAGTGTTGTAGGGGTAACATATAAAGTTGTCAATGTTGCAGGTGAAGCAGGTGATGCATCTCCAAGTACTCCAATAGGGGTAAATTTACCAAATGCAAACTGGATTCGTACTGCAGTAGGAAGTAAGTCGGTTTCTTTAGGTAATATTATTGGTGCTTATGCGAATGCAGGAGGTTCTGGTAGATTAAAGGAATTTGTTCATGATAAAGAAGAGTTACAATTAGAAGAAGAATACGGACAATTAGCTGATAAATTACATACTGCGTTACACGAAGTAATTGGTCATGCATCAGGGCAATTAAACCCTGGAGTAGGAGAAACAAGAGAAACACTTAAAAACTATGCATCTACTTTGGAAGAAGGAAGAGCTGATTTAGTGGGATTGTATTATTTATATGATACTAAGTTACAGGACATAGGGTTAGTTAAAGACTGGGAAAAAGTAGGTAAAGCTGCTTATGATGGTTATATTCGTAATGGGTTAATGACACAGTTAATCCGTTTGGATTTAGGTGATGAAATTGAAGAAGCACACATGCGTAACAGACAATGGGTTGCTGGATGGGCTTTCGAAAAAGGTCAAGCTGATAATGTAATTGAAAAAGTTACTCGTGATGGGAAAACATATTTCAATATAAATGACTACAAAAAGTTGCATGATATTTTCGGGCAATTATTACGTGAAACACAACGTATAAAATCAGAAGGTGATTTTGCAGCAGTTGAAGCTTTAGTAGAAGGATACGGTGTAAAAGTAAATCAAGCAATTCATAAAGAAGTGTTGGATAGAAATGCACAATTCAAATCTGCACCATATAGTGGATTTGTTAATCCAGTAATAGTTCCAGCAACAAATGATGCTGGAGAAATCACAGGATTTTCAGTTGAACAACCAAAAACGTTTGCTGAGCAAATGTTAAGTTATTCAAAGGATTATAGCTTTTTACCAGCTGTGAACTAATACATTAAAAATAATTTTTAAAAGGCGTTTAAACTTAGTTTAGACGCCTTTTTTTTGATGCTATTTGAAGCTGTGTAAATTAACAGAATTTCATTACATTTACCGTTTTATTTTTGTATATTAATAATAAGGAATTGGTTGAAGCCATAATGAAGATTTTAAGCTACATATTATCACCGTTTTTTTTGATTTCATTTTTTTTGATACTAGTAGTGTTTCATCCATTACAGTGGTTTAGCTTAAAATTTTTAGGATTCAATACATATCAAAAAGTTGTAGACTGGATGAATTTTTCGTTAGTGAAAAATTTATTACTTATTGGGGTTACTGTAAGAGTAGATAATCCTCACGAGTTACCAGAAGATACGACATTAATTTTTGTATCGAATCATCAAAGTTTGTTTGATATTTCACCAGTTTCATGGTATTTTAGAAAGTACAATCCTAAGTTTGTTTCAAAAAAAGAGTTAGGAAAAGGAATCCCGAGTGTTTCTTTTAATTTAAGAAACGGTGGAGCGGCTTTAATTGATAGAAATAACGGAAAGCAAGCTATAGTTGAATTAGCAAAGTTTTCTAAAAATATAAATAAGAAAAAATGGTCTGCTGCAATATTTCCAGAAGGTACTAGAAGTAAGGATGGAAAACCTAAGGAATTTGCTGCTAATGGCTTAAAAATGATAACGAAGTATAATCCTGAGGGATATATTGTACCTTTGACAGTAAATAACTCATGGAAAGTATTTAAGTACGGAAAATTCCCTTTTGGAGTTGGAAGTCCGATTACAATAAAAACGCATGCCCCAATTAAGATTAGTTCATT
>Ga0209395_1002381_pt1 | contig 24674 bp, 24 predicted proteins | sample GOMGulsemesocosm_3_FD_184635 | JGI IMG/M metagenome (GOLD analysis project Ga0209395, IMG submission 184635) | Methane-oxidizing microbial communities from mesocosms in the Gulf of Mexico - GOM9D Gulf of Mexico (SPAdes) (version 2) | ecosystem: Environmental > Aquatic > Marine > Cold seeps... | reverse complement strand
ATTAGTTTGATAATAAGTGTCTTAGAAATGTTATTTGTTACAAAAAATTATAACATTTTATACTCTGGGTAGGTTTCTGCCAGTAACTCTTCTGCTTTTGAGGGCATTATAAATGCTGTTATGTAAAAAATTATACAGATTAATGTACCTGTAAATGCTATTACTAGTTGCCAAACCAAGGCCAATTCTACAAAGCTGATATCTGATAAATTAATTAGATTTAAAAAATTGAGAATCATCATTACTGATAATCCATTTCTTGTTTCTCCAATCATTGATTCTAATAAATAGATTTTTTCCTTTTTCTTTTCCTTTCGTTTTCTAAGATGTCTGTTTTTGAATAAAAAATAAAAATCTATCAATAACAAACCAACTAATATTACCAACAGTACTTCTTCTGCGAATGGGATTTGAAAAACGGAAAAGAACAGCAAAAAAACCAAACCAGTAATGACTATTTTTGGCAGCGAAAACCACTCTTTTACAAAGCGCCATAATATTTTCCAGTAGCGCTTACTCATGGCTTTTTGTTTTTGCTCAACCACATCCATAAACCCAAAAACGCCAAATTTTTTGAAAGAGATCGTTCTAGCTTCTTTAAAAGTTAAATCTGGTTGAGCCTGCCAAGTTTGCTCAATATCATTGGCTAAATGGTCTACCAATTCTGTTTGTACATCATAATGAACCACAAAGTGTTCTCTAGTAAATTCATAGAGCTGGGTAATCTGGTTTACTGAGATTTTCATCGTTAAACATTTTTATATTTAGAAATTACGGAAACATGTTTTTTATAAAAATATCTAGTTGTAACCAAAGAACATATAAAAGCAAAAATCAGTCCCAAATAAACGGAATTTAATGCATTATTTTCATCGATAAGTTCTTTTCCGAATAGAGGAAAAATTAAAAATAAGAAACTCCAAAATTGAGTCTTGAGAATAAAGCTATACGTTGTTTTAAGTTTAATCTTAGATTTCTGATAATAAGTATATATAAACAGGATGACAAAAGCAATTGCTGCGATACTAATTGCTCCGTTTATCAGATTTCTTGCTTCTCCAGAAACCTTAGTTTGAAAATTTAGAAAGAGAATTAAAGGTAAAAAATATGAAGCGATTAAAATAAAATAACTTTTTTTAAACTCTCTTTTTGCTTTGTCAAGAATAATTTTTGGCGCAGAATAGGCCATGCCAAAGTAAAAGCTAGAAGTATGAGTAAAATGCCTTTTCCATTTTAACCTCACTTCTTTAAAAGCGATTTCAAAATCAATTTCTTTTGAACTCATTAAATTTTCAACATCAGTAATTATATGATCAAAAACCTCTAACCTGATATCGATATGATCTAATTTTTTAATTGTTAAATACCTATTTACTTCTTCTATTTGCTTTTTTGTTAATTCCATCTCAATATCTATTATTCTAAACTAAACTTAGGATTTACCAACTGTTGCATGGTTTTTAAAAACTCTTGCATTTCTGCCAACTTATTGACCGTTTCTTGGGTGCCTTGTTCTGTAAGTTTGTAATATTTTCGCAGTCTATTGCCTACTTTAGCTACCTCAACATCTAACATTCCTTCGGCTTCAAGTTTGTGTAAGGCAGGGTACAAGGCTCCTTCAGTAATTTGTAATTCTCCTTTTGTGAGTTCTTTCACCTTTTGCGTAATTTCATATCCATACATTTTATCATGCTGAGCCAACAACTTTAAAATGATGGTTTGTAAAGAACCTTTATATAATTTTTGATTTCCCATGCATTGATGTTTGATAGTGGATATATGCAACTTTAACTATTCTTAGTTACAACAATTTAAAATCACCGCAACTAAATTATATACAGCGATTCGCCATCAAATATATGCATAATTTTCTTATGTATAAAACTCTTAGGTATTAGTTTATCAAAACTCTAACGTTTTGTTCGTGATTAGTTTGTTATTTTTGCAATCTTAAAATAACCACGATGTCTACATTTCATAAATTAACAATACAAAAAATCATCAAAGAAACCCAAGATGCTGTTTCAATTGTATTTGATATTCCCCTGCATTTAAAGGAGACCTTCTCTTTTATTGCCGGTCAATATATTACCATAAAAAAAGTACTTTCAGAAAAAGAAGTGCGTAGAGCCTATTCTATTTGCGCGTCTCCTAACAGCAACGAGCTTAAAGTGGCTGTAAAGGCTGTTGAGCACGGAACTTTCTCTACCTACGCAACGTCAAAATTAAAAGAAGGAGATGTATTAGAAGTGGCAGAACCTGAAGGGAAATTCATTTTAAAACCAGAAGCCAATAAAAATTATATTGCTTTTGCAGCTGGTAGTGGAATTACCCCTGTTTTATCTATGGTAAAAGCGGTTTTAGAAAATGAATCTAGTGCTACTTTTACATTGGTTTACGGAAATAAATCTGCCGATTCCACCATCTTTAAAAACGAATTAGACGCTTTATCAGAAAAATATACTCAATTCAACTTGCACTATGTATTTAGTAAAGAGTTAAAAACAGATAGTAAATTTGGAAGAATTGATAAAGGGCACACCAATTATTTTGTCAAAAACATTCATAATGATCTTTCTTTTGACGCGGTCTTTTTATGCGGTCCAGAAGAAATGATTACTACTGTTTCTGATACTTTACAGGAAAATGGTTTTAACGAAGAAGCTATTTATTTTGAGTTGTTTACGGCCTCTAAAGACGAGGTTGTGTTAAATATCCCTGATGGGAAAGCAGAAATCACCGTAATGTTAGATGATGAAGAAACCACATTTACCATGGATAAAACAGATGATATCTTAGCCGCTGCTTTACGCAACAATTTAGATGCTCCCTATTCTTGTCAGGGAGGTGTTTGTAGCAGCTGTCTATGTAAAGTTACAGAGGGGAAAGCGGTGATGAGCAAAAATAGTATATTAACGGATGATGAAATAGAAGAAGGATTTGTATTAACCTGCCAAGCACACCCGACAACGCCAAAATTAACCATTGATTTTGATGATGTTTAATTGCAGGGAAATGGCCCAATTTTACTCAATTCCTCAATTTCCTAAGTTGCGTCATTTATTTAATCTGTATCTTTAAAAAATGGATTTCTACGACATTAAAAACGCTATATTTTTTGGGTTCTTTCTATCTTTTATGATCGGCCCTGTCTTTTTTATGCTGATACAAACCAGTATTTTAAAAGGAGCAAGAGCTGCTATAGTTTTTAATACAGGTGTCATTTTAGGAGATATTGTTTTTATCATTATAGCCTACTTAGGAAGCAGGCGATTATTAGAACAAATAAAAGATGATCCTAGGTTGTTTTTTACTGGGGGCTTAATTCTAATTATTTATGGATTGATTACTTATTTAGATAAGTCGAATAAGAAAGAAGCAGCTGCAGCTCCGGTAATAGAAATCCCGGTGAGTAATAACTATGTAAAACTCCTATTTAAAGGATTCTTTTTAAATTTTATTAATATTGGTGTTCTTGGTTTTTGGCTAGGCCTAATTGTGGTCATTGGACCAACCTTAAATATGAATCCAACACACATTTTTTGGTATTTTACAACTATAATAATCAGTTATTTTATCACTGATTTAGGAAAGATATTTTTAGCTAAAAAATTAAAAAGGAAATTAACTCCTTTGGTTATTTATAAGATCAAAAAAACGATGGGGATTCTTTTAATTATTTTTGGAGTTTTTTTGGTATTAAAAGGGTTTATTCCTAAAGAAAAATTAAATCTCGAGCATCTACTCGATCAAATAGAATAAAAAAAGCGAAGTTTTCACTTCGCTTTTTATCTATCATTTAATCCGAACTTCGTTCTTCCTATTGTTATTTAGTAAAAACATTGTTTCCTCTGTCAATATCGGCCATTAATTGAGAGCTATCTATCTCTACTTTCTTAATGTCTTTAGATACTGTAAAAGAGTACGTTGGGTGTGCCCAAGTCCAATCTTTTATAACCGTAGCACTAGTTGGTTTACTTCCTCTCATCATACGTAAAGGAATCGTAAAGACTTCTGTGCTATCATCTGCATAAGTTACTGTTACATCCATTGGCATTGGCATTTTCCCAATACGCTCTAGTGTAATTTCTTTTCCATTTACACTTTTAACACCATAATCAATAGTATGTAAGGTTTGAGTCCATTCATTTAAATACCAATCTAATTGCAGACCTGATACTTTCTCTGCAGTTCTTTTAATGTCGTTAGGTACTGGATGTTTAAAACTGAAATCAGTGAAGTATTTTTTCAATGTTTTTTGCACATTTTCTTCTCCAATTACATAATTTAATTGCGATAAAAATATACTTCCTTTTGTATAACTCCCTGTACCAAATGCTCTATTTGTATTAAACCTATCTGAATGTGTTGTTAAATTTTCTTCCAACCCGTTTTTTACAAGGTTAAAATACCCTCTATAACTTCTTGAATTCGGTTTACCTTCTCCACCACGTAAAATTTTGTCTGTTGCCAGCCCTGAAATATAAGAAGTAAACCCTTCATCCATCCATGAGTGCTTACTTTCATTGGTAGCTAACAAAAACTGAAACCAAGTATGTGCCATTTCGTGGGCAGTAACTCCTACCAAGCTCCCAAAGCTTCGTTTCCCTGTAATTAAAGTAGACATGGCATACTCCATTCCGCCATCACCGCCTTGAATAACTGAATATTGTTTGTAAGGATATTGTCCAACATTTTCGCTAAAATATGTCATCAACTCAGCTGTTTTTGGTTGTAATTTTTTCCAATTTTCTAAATACTTAGCATCCAATGTTTTCTTGTATAAAAAGTGTAAATCAATACCATTCTCCATTCTTAAAACATCATGCTTGTATGCTGGATCTGCTGCCCACATAAAATCATGAACATTAAGCGCTTTAAAATGCCATGCTAATTTTTTTCCTCGTTGCTTTTTAATAGGTTTTGAAACGTCTTCATAACCGTGACCAATCTCTTGCGGGTTTTGCAAATTTCCAGTTCCTCCAACAGTATATTTTTTATCAATATGAATGGTTACATCAAAGTTACCCCACACACCTTGAAATTCTCTAGCAATGTATGGATGTGCTTGCCATCCTTCAAAATCATATTCGGCCATTTTAGGAAACCACTGCGCCATTGATAAAGCAACACCTTCTTTACTATTCCTACCAGAACGACGAATCTGCAGAGGAACTTGTGCATCAAAAATCATCTCAAAAGTTGCTTTTTCTCCTGGTTGAATAGGCTCGTTTAAGGTTACTTCTAAAACGGTACCTGCAACTTCATATTTTACTAATTTTCCATTTTGTTCTAATGACTTTACCTTTATAAAACCAATTTCACTCGATTTTAAAGCAGCAATTCTACTTTTGTAAATAGGCTCTTTACGTGTTCCCTCATTTATCACCATTCTTCCATCTGGATCTGCAATATTTTGCAATCGAGCATCCATTTCACTTCCTGGTTGAAATGCATTAAAATACAGGTGATAATACACATTGGTTAATGCATCTGGAGAGTTATTTGTGTAGACTAATTTTTGTACTCCTTTGTATTGATACTTTTTTACATCAACATCAATATCCATGGTATAATCTACCTGTTGTTGCCAATATCCATTATTTGAACTATTTTTCTTTTGCGCATAAGAAATCATCATACTAAATGATAATGCTACAATTAAAATTTTTTTCATTGTTATTTCGTTTATAGTTTAATTACTTTTAACCTTGATTTTACTTTCCATTCACAATTCTATCCGCCATTTTTAACGCATTGTGTGCATTTACAATTCTACCTGAAACAGATAAATCTGCAAAAGGAACTAATTCTCCTTTCGGGTTTTTTTGGCTTTCTGAACCTGGTTTGATCACGTCAAAATCTATTTTAGTTCCAGAATTCATAATGATATGTTTTACCTGACTTGCAGATAATTTTGGGTAATACGAACGAATTAATGCAGCTACTCCAGCAACTCCTGGAGCTGCCATAGAGGTACCTCCGATAGACTCATAGCTATTCTCTGGAAACGTAGAATAAATTTGCACTCCAGGTGCAAAAACATCTACATTTAACTTACCATAATTAGAAAAACTTGCAGGTAGTTTTTCATTATATGAAAAGTTAGAAGCTCCAACGGTAATCACGTTATCAGCGAACTCAGTTATAGAATCATCCGAATCATTCGGAAAATTACTAGCAACATCTATATTTTTTCCATCATTTCCTGCGGCATGTACAATTAATACATCCTTTTCTGCAGCATATTTTATGGCATCATATACCCATTGTTTGTTTGGAGAATATGACTTTCCAAAACTAGCATTGATTATTGTTGCGCCATTATCAACTGCATATCTAATTGCTAAAGCCACATCTTTATCATATTCATCTCCATCTGGAACAGCTCTCACTGCCATAATTTTGACATTGGTAGCAACACCATTCATTCCTTTTCCGTTATTTCTAACGGCTCCAATAATTCCAGAAACATGAGAACCATGTGCTTCATCTTTTATAGTATGCCCTGTATTTCCGTCTCCATAACCACGAGTTGTAAAATCTTGCGCATTGTCATTTAATGGTGCTCTATAATTTGTTTTTAAATTATCTCCACTTAGTAGATCTTCCGCTTTTTTAATTTCTTTAGTAATCTCAACAACTCCCTGGGTCAAAGATGACAAACCAAAACCATACATTTGTTTTGCTATATTTACACTCTGCATTACGGGCATTTTATCAGATTTGATATTTGTTACCTCCTCTTTTGTGTACTCTTTCTTCTTTAAATACTCGGCCAATGTATTATCTGCAAATTGTACCGCTTGTAACATTTGCGTAAAACGCTGTTTATTAGTTGCTGCACTTGCTATTTTTTTATCTTGAGCGGCTTTAATTTTTTGATAGGTCTCAGAATCTACCAATTTCGGGTTCTTTAAAATTCTTTCTACCTCGGCATTCTCTTTATAAATAGCACCTAGGAAGTTCCATCCATTAATATCATCTACATACCCATTATTGTCATCATCCTTTCCATTATTCGGAATTTCTTTTGTGTTAATCCATGCATTTTCTTGTAAATCTTCATGTTTTAAATCGGTCCCTGAATCTACAACGCCAACAACTACTTCAATACCGTTTTTTCCTTCTAAGAAGGCATAAGCTTTTGCAATACTCATTCCGGGAATTGTATCTGTAGCTAAATCTGCATGCCCCCAGGCTTCTTTTTGAACTTTCGTTAATGCTGCTTTTTTTGCTGCTATATTTACAATATTATTCGTTCCTGATGGCACAGGAACTGCCGTTATTGATTTACATCCTACCAAGGCAACTGCAATTGCACCAGTAATAAAAACAGGTCTTAAAACTCTCATATTCATTCTTCTATTAATTAAATATTTCTGTAAACTTAAATTTTTCATCTAATCGTACTCCTTTTTCTGTATGCTTCACCGTACATACTTCTGTATAGGCATCATGCTCTAAAAACAGCAGGTATTTATTGTCGGCCGCAGTGTTTAAAAAGTGTGCTTTTTCTTCAATAGTTAGTAAAGGTCTTGTGTCATAACCCATTACATATGGCAACGGGATATGCCCAGTTGTAGGTAATAAATCTGCCATAAAAACAATGGTTTTATCTTGGTATTGAATTTTTGGCAACATTTGTTTTTCTGTGTGTCCATCCATTAACAATACCTCAAAACCAACTTGTTCTAGCGGGTTATTGATAAAGTTCAATTGTCCATTTTCTTTAATTGGCTGTATGTTTTCTGCTAAAAAAGAGGCTTTTTCTCTTGGGTTTGGAACGGTTGCCCATTTCCAATGATTTTCATTCGACCAAACTTTTGCGTTTTTAAACGCAGGCATAAACCCCGTTTTGTCTTTGTTCCATTGAATTACACCGCCACAATGATCAAAATGTAAATGTGTTAAAAATACATCTGTAATATCATCTCTATGAAAACCAAATTTAGCCAGTGAAGTATCTAAAGAAAACCCTCCAAACAACTTATAATAGCCAAAAAACTTATCTGATTGTTTAGATCCTAAACCTGTATCTATTAAAGTTAGTCGATTTCCGTCTTCAATAAGCATACAACGCATGCTCATTGATATTAAATTATTTGCATCTGCCGGATTTGTTCGTTGCCAAATAGACTTTGGTACAACGCCAAACATGGCACCGCCATCTAATTTAAAGTTACCTGTTTCTATGGGATAAATTTTCATGGTTCACAAAGATGCAGAAAAAAGTACAAATTTGTGTTAATAAAGTTCTAAAGATTCATTGTAATATCTACGCAAAATAGACATATACACCAATCACTAACACGCATATGGCTATACCTACAATTTTTGTGTGTTTCCAAGGGGTTATATCAACTTCTTCTGTATATTCTTGAACAAATGCTTCTTTTCTTGGTTTTACCATCCCTATTAATAACATTATTACAATATTTAAAACAAATAACATGGCCATAATATCTAAAAAGTGTGGGTATGCTTCTGCTTTAATTAAGGCAAGGTCTGCCGTGCTCGTTATACCGTTAATAGCTGCTTCTTCTAAAGCTGAATCAATAAAATAAGGTTGTAAAAAGAATTGACTAATGATGTACAATAAACACCCCGACAATAATCCAATTTTAGCTGCAATAGCAGGTACTTTTTTAGTTAAATACCCCACTACAATAATGGTTAAAATCGGAATGCTATAAATACCGTTTATTTCTTGGAGGTAGGCAAACAAGCTGCCTGCGTTCGCAATGAGAGGCGCAATAAACATAGAAGCGATCGCTAATAAAATACCAAAGTATTTTCCATATTTTACTACCGTTTTTTCATCAGCTTCTTTGTTGATATGCTGCTTGTAGATATCTATTCCAAACAGGGTAACGGAACTATTTAATACACTATTAAAAGAACTTAAAATGGCTCCAAATAAAACAGCAGCAAAAAAACCTAAAAGTGATGGATCTAATACTTTACTCACCAACATTGGATAGGCATCATCTGGATTCTCTAAATTTCCATTAAACATATGAAATGCTATCAACCCTGGTAAAACAACGATAATCGGTCCGAGAATTTTTATAAAGGAAGCCAATAATAACCCTTTTTGACCTTCTGCTAAATTTTTGGCTCCTAAGGCTCTTTGTATAATTTGCTGATTGGTTCCCCAATAAAACAACTGCACCAACATCATACCTGTAAAAATGGTATAAAAAGGTACTGGGTCTGTTGGCCCTCCCATAGATTTAAACTTCTCTGGGTTTTCTGCTACTAAAATAGACAATCCATCTAGCATGTTTCCATCACCTAGCATCATCAATCCAAAAACAGGAATCATGATACCTCCAATTAACAACCCTATTGCGTTGATGGAATCTGAAACCGCAACGGCTTTTAATCCTCCAAAAACGGCATAAATGGAACCGATAATTCCAATACCCCAAACACAAATCCAAATGGATTGTACCTGAGTTACGTTTAATAATTCCGGAATATCAAACATGCCACTTATGGCAACCGCACCTGAATATAAAATAACGGGCAACAACACCACAACATAACCAGATAAGAATAACCCAGATGTTAATGTTTTTGTTGCCACATCGAATCTTTTTGCTAAAAACCCAGGTATTGTTGTTAATCCTCCTTTTAAATATTTTGGTAATAAATAAATGGCAGTAACAATCATGGCAATTGCAGCCAATGTTTCCCAAACCATCACAGATAAACCGCTTTGATACGCAGAACCATTTAGCCCTACAATTTGTTCAGTAGATAAGTTGGTTAGTAATAGAGACCCTGCAATTACTCCGGCAGTTAAACTTCTTCCTCCTAAGAAATAGCCATCAGAAGAATTTTCGTTTGTTTTTCTAGTTGCATAATATGAAATAATGGCCACCAATAATGTAAACCCTACAAATGAAAAAATACCGAGCATAGTGTTGTTTTTATGTTTGGTAACGAATGTACTCTAAAATAGGTAAATAGTGCTGTATAGGTTAATAAACGCAAAGTTATGGTTAACATTCGTTCATATAAAAAAGTAGCAGAAAAAAGAAAACGCATCGAAATTCGATGCGTTTTAGAGGTGTCGAGCGGATTCGAACCGCTGTAGATGGTGTTGCAGACCACTGCCTAGCCACTCGGCCACGACACCCTTTCGGATGGCAAATTTACGGAAATTTCCTATTTAGGCAAGGTTTTTTTGTGCTTTCCTCTTTTTTGATAAAATTATTGCAACTTCTTCAACATTTCCTCCAATAGGTGGGTTTATTTTTGCCACGCTTATTGTTGCTTTTTTCACCGTTTTTAACTCCACTAATATCCTCTCTAATATTCTTTTAGCCACATGTTCAAGCAATTTAGAACGAATTGCCATTTCTTCTTTTACAATAAAATTTAAATGAACATAATCTACAGTATCAATCAATTCGTCTGATTGTGCAGAATTTTGTAAGTTTGTTTTAACCTCCAAATCAATACGGTATTCAGATCCTATTTTTGCTTCTTCATCCAAACATCCATGAAAAGCATAGATTTTGATATTGTTTACTTGAATTTTTCCCATGTAGCAAAAATATTAAAAGTTGCATGAGTAATCATACTATACACATTAAAAATAAACAAATGCTACACAAAAAACATTTCAGAAGGTTGGTTTTATTTACATTTTTATTGGTTGGCTTTACATCTTGTATTATCAATGACAATATAAAAGATTCCTCTACATTAATTGATCCTGGAAATGACCCTAATTTTAAAATCATTTTAAATACAGATAATGGTTACGAGGTGTTTAATAGAAAAGTGATGGTTTTTAACATTTCTGTGTACGCTTTTCCGTCGGTTGCAGATTCAAAACTATTGCATGTTGCAAACGTGTTGGCACAATATTTAGACAATGACGAGGATGGTATTGTAGACAACTTAACCATACATAATGAATTAAAAGCAAACAATTCTTTTTTATTTATTTGGCAAACTGAAACAGAAAAAGAGTTGTTTGTAATTCCCGATGGGCACCATGGAAAAAATATTGGTACGGATGCCATTAATTCAATTTGGCACTCAAATGGGCATACCGGAGATTTTGATAATTCTTTAGAAACTACTTGGAATTTTATGAGCTCATTTGGTTTCGAAGCAACCTACCCATTAATCTTTAGTAATCAAGCCAATTCAGAAATAAGTATCGCAATGGATGTGGCCCGTGGTGGAAATTTTCAAAACCCACCAACAACATATCCTAATGGAGCATGGTTTACAGAAGCCGCTGTAACTTGCAATTATGAATGTCAAGTTACTACCTATAATTATTGGGTGTTATCTTCTATGTTAGGTGCTCAGAAAAATCGTTTAACAACTATTGAAAATGAATGGAAATTGAACACCCGTGATAAAGTACAAAATGAAGATCTTAAAGCCTGGGCTATTTTTACAAATACCAGTTATAATTTACCAACTGTATTGCCTGACGGTACTTATAAACATTAAAATTACCCAGTAAAAAAGTCAAAAATATTACTTAATGCACTTGTATCTGCTTTATAAAACTCTGTATACCTGCAACGACCGCAAGTAACACTGGTGTATTTTTGATTTTGAACATCAAATATTTTAGATAAGGTTCCTCCGGTTGCTCTTAACTGACCAATATCATAGGTTCTACTATTGCATTTGGGACAGGTGTAATTTAATGGTTTATCGTTCATTTTTATTGTTTTTTTTAGTAATCCTTATCTATAAGAAGGAATATTAATGCTTTTGTTACAGCAATAATTTTATGCGCTTTATATTTTGCTTAATTTTGCTAGATATTTATTTAGAAAAGAACATGTCAGAAGAAAAAAAGTCACTTAATTTTTTAGAGCAAATTATTGAAGAAGATTTGGCAAATGGAATGCCAAAAGAAAACTTGCGTTTTCGCTTTCCACCAGAACCAAATGGATATTTACATATAGGGCATACTAAAGCCATTGGAATTAGCTTTGGTTTGGGGCAAAAATACAACGCTCCGGTAAACCTTCGTTTTGATGATACTAACCCTGCTAAAGAAGAGCAAGAATATGTAGATGCTATTAAAAACGACGTTGCTTGGTTAGGATATAATTGGGATAAAGAACTGTATTCATCTGATTATTTCCAACAATTATATGACTGGGCTGTATTGCTGATTAAAGATGGTAAAGCCTATGTAGATACTCAATCTTCAGAAGAAATGAGGGTTCAAAAGGGAACTCCAACTGAAGCTGGTACCAATAGTCCAAATAGAGAAAGAAGCATTGATGAGAATTTAGCGTTATTTACCAAAATGAAGAATGGTGAATTTAATGAAGGCTCACATGTTTTACGTGCAAAAATTGACATGGCTTCTCCAAATATGTTATTAAGAGATCCTTTAATGTATCGCATATTAAAGAAAACACATCATAGAACGGGAGATGATTGGTGTATTTACCCAATGTATGACTGGACACATGGAGAAAGTGATTATTTAGAACAAATATCGCATTCCTTATGTTCTTTAGAGTTTAAACCTCATAGAGATTTATACAATTGGTTTAGAGACAATGTCTTTGAATACAGCAAATCAAAGTATCCAAATCCTCCAAAACAACGTGAATTTTCAAGGTTAAACTTAAGCTATACTATTATGAGTAAGCGTAAGTTACTAAAACTCGTTGAAGAAGGTATTGTAAATGGTTGGGATGATCCAAGAATGCCAACAATATCAGGTTTAAGAAGACGTGGTTATACTCCGGCTTCCATCAGAAATTTTATTGAAACCGTTGGGGTTTCTAAAAGAGAAAACATCATTGATGTTTCTTTATTGGAGTTTAAAATTAGAGAAGATTTAAACAAAACTGCAAAAAGAGTTATGGGTGTTTTAGATCCTGTAAAAGTGGTTATTGATAATTATCCTGAAGGTCAAGAAGAAACTTTGATCGCTAATTATAATGATTATGAAGATGGTTTTGGTACTAGAGAAGTTCCGTTTTCAGGAGAAATTTATATTGAACGTGAAGATTTTAGAGAAGAAGCAAACAAAAAATTTCACCGATTAAAATTAGGAAAAGAAGTACGTTTAAAAAACGCCTATTTTATCACAGCAACTAGTTGTGAGAAAGATGAGAATGGAGAAATTACTGTAATACATTGTACCTATGATCCATTAACAAAATCTGGAATGGACACAGAAGAAAGCAAACGCAAAGTAAAAGGCACTTTGCATTGGGTTTCTGTAAAACATGCCGTAAAAGCAGAGGTAAGGGCCTATGATCGATTGTTTTTAGATGAAGCTCCAGATGGGCATAAAGACAAAGATTACATGGAGTTTGTAAACCCTAACTCATTAGAAAAAATTACTGCTTTTGTAGAGCCTAGTTTACAATCTGCAAAAATTAGTGAGCAATTTCAGTTTCAACGTTTGGGATACTTTAATGTAGATAACGATTCTACATCAACAAATTTAGTGTTTAATAAAACTGTTGGATTAAGGGATAATTGGGCCAAGAAAAACTAATTTTAGTTCAGTTAAAACCATAAAAAAGACCGCAAAATTGCGGTCTTTTCTTTTTTGTAATTTTATTAAAATGCTGTCTGGCATAAAATGCCGCCCATTAACGCCAAGGTAATTGTCCAGTACCCAACATTAATTAACACATATTTAAAACTTTTTCTTTCAAACATTGCATTGGTTCCCATAATTGGCAATGCTATAAATAAGCCAACCATTGTTCCATGTAAAGCGCCATGACCAAAGGTTCTAAAACGATCTCCATAGCTAGCCATAAAGTCTTGAAAATAAGTAAAGGCTTCACCGGTACTTTCTGCAAAACCCGGTTCACCAAACAACACAGATTGTGTTCCAAATTGATGTATCACAACCGTTTGTAATATAAATGCCATTAAGAAACTTAGTACATAACTTAACCCAAAGATTAAGGCCATATTTGCTCCTTTCATCGAATCTTCATTAAACCCAACTTCTTTCATCCAAGCATTTTGAAATAGCATTGGCCCGTACCACAGAAAACCCATTACTAACGGTATAATTGCTGCTACCGCCATGGTCACTAAATTAAATTCTATCATAATATTTTTGTTTTGGTTCTCTCAAATATAAGAAATAACTTTCTGATTTATAACTTGTTAAAACAAAGAAAGCCAGAAACAAATTGTTTCTGGCTTTCTAAAAAAAATACGATATTATTATTTAATCACTATAGATTTAGCAATTGCTTCCAATTCAAAAATAAAATCTCTTTTGTTTACAGAGGGTGCATATGTAAAACCTTCTACCACTACAATTCTGTTATTTTCTTTATCAATGATATTGTAATTTAAAAATGGTCCAGCCATAAAGTTGTCTTTTACTTCCCATTTTCCACGTGTTTCAAAGGCTTGTTTATTATCAAGGGTAGTTTCTTTGGTTAGCGGTGTAAATGCTGCTTCAGTAATCATATACATGCCTTCTTTAGAACCGGGTATGTATTTCTCTCCAATAGTGTTTCTATGCTTAATAACGTTATTGTTAACATCTAAGTCAAACTCTTCTGTTAAAGGCATGGTGTACACTAAAATATTGTTCGTTCCATCTCCTTTAGCAATACCACTCATTAAATGGTGTCTTAACCACAAAAAATCTCCTGTATCATCGACTGTTCTAAAACTTTTAGGAATAGTCAGTGAAATACCCAATTTTGTTAAGGTCTTATAACTAGCATTATCTACCTTGGTTTTCATAAACCTCCCTTGTACATGTTTGATATCTGCATCCCTAAAGATTTTTACAATTTCTTTTTTATGCTTCTTTAATTGAGTAACCAACTCCTCTTTATCTTTGGCTGTAACGTAAATAATTGTTTGAGGTTTTGCATAATAATCGTTTTTTACAGCAAATGATGCTTTTGATGAAGTTTGTACAACCAATATATTTCTATATTTATTCATCATACTCCCAAATCCTTTAGGCGCTATCTGCGTAACGCTAAATGTAGTTTCTGGTTGTGGTAAACCCACCACTAATTCGCCTAAAAAATTTCTTAAATTATTTCCAACTTCTCCTTTCCAATCTTTTAATTCTGTTACCACAAGTAACTGATTTGATTTACCAACAGAGTTACCTAATACAAAGGATTCCTTGGCGTCTTTACAAGAAGTAAAAAAAAGTAATAGCGCAATAATCGTTAATCCTTTTTTCATATTTAATCTATTTATGTTTGGTTGATACTCTTCAAATATTGTTCCATTTTTTTAAAAATAGTTCTTTCCTTGAGTTTTATAATCTTTTTGGATAAACAGTTAGTCTCTGTCCTATTTTTAAATTATTATTTCGCAATCTATTCCATTTTTTAATTTGACTCACTCTTACGCCAAATTTCTTTGCAATTCTCCCTAAATAATCACCACTTCTAACCTTGTATCTTATACGCCTGTTGAGTTCTAAGTATTTAGGTAAAGGTTTTTCTCTTTTAGCATCATCTGCCGCTGCTAAAGCATAAATTTCGTTCTCTTTATTTAAAAAAGTGACCGTTGCGTTTCTTGGAAGGGTAACTGTATAATTTTTTCCTTTTACATACGGAATAATATCTAATTTGTACGCTGGATTTAAAAACTGTAGCATTTCAGTATCTATGCCTGTTTTTAGAAAAATTTGATCAAAAGATATGGTTCTTTTTACTTGAATTGTATCCGTAGCAAAATGGTATATCGGTGGATTTTCTGGAGCTAAACCATGTTCTTTTGCATATTTAAAAATATACATAGTAGCATAAAAAGCAGGTACATAACCCGCTGTTTCCCTTGGTAAATATTGCCGAAGGTTCCAGTAATTACGATATCCTCCAGATCTTTTAATTGCTTTTGACACATTTCCTGGTCCAGAGTTATAGGCTGCTAATGCCAAATCCCAATCACCAAATATGTTATATAAATCACTTAAATATTTACACGCAGCTATGGTTGCTTTTATTGGATCTTGACGGTCATCAACATAAGAACTAACATTTAGCTTATATTGTTTTCCCGTTAAATACATAAATTGCCACAAGCCTCGAGCACCAACTCTAGATCTAGCTTTTGGGTTTAACGTCGATTCCACTATGGCCAAATACTTCATCTCTAAAGGAATATCAAACTGATCCAAATATTTTTCAAACATCGGAAAATAATATTCGGCTTTTGTCATTAATCTTGGGTAATACTTTTTACGATATTTTAGATATGAATTGATAACATTCTCTAGTATTGGATTGTACTCAACAAAAAATGGCGTTGTATTATCTAAGTGTTTTAATCGTTCTTTTAATACATCTGTTGGTATTTTATCAGTCGTTTTTTCAGTAGCCTCTAGGCCCTTTATTACATAATTTATATTGTCTGACAACGGAGATCTGTATTGGGCCTCTAAAACTAAACTATCAATTTTTTTCAGGTCTTTGTCACTAAAAAAATCTTTCGCGTTTTTAGGTTTTAATGTCTCAGTAGCCAGGGTATCAATCTTCGTTTGACTTAAAATTGTCGAAGAAATTAACACGGCTAATAAATAGAGTCTTTTCTTCATGCTAAATAGCTAATTCTACAACGATTGGACAGTGATCTGAATGTTTTGCTTCTGGTAAAATATAGGCTCTCGAAATAGTGTTTTTTAAAGGTTCAGAGACCATCGCGTAATCCAATCGCCAACCTTTATTGTTTGCTCTTGCATTTGCTCTATAACTCCACCAAGAAAATGCTTGTTTATCGTTGTTTAAGTATCTAAAACTATCGATAAAACCACTATTGATAAAACTCCCCATCCATTGGCGTTCTATTGGTAAGAACCCTGAAACTCCCTTCATTTTTGGATTGTGAATATCTATTTCTTCGTGACAAATATTATAATCTCCGCAAATAACCAAATTCGGAATTTCCTTTTTTAAGGAGTTTAAATATTCCTGGATTTCTGCCATGTAATTCAACTTAAAATCGAGTCTTGCTTCGTTTGTTCCAGATGGAAGATACATGCTCATTACAGAAACAGTATCATAATCTACACGAAGGTTTCTTCCTTCAAAATCCATGGTTTCAATACCTGTTCCATATTCAATATGGTTTGGTTCTTTTTTACATAAAACAGCTACGGAGGAGTAGCCTTTTTTCTGTGCTGAAAACCAATAATGATATGGGTAGCCTGCCGCTTCAAATTCAGACAAGTCTAATTGCTCTTTATGAGCTTTTGTTTCTTGTATGCAAATCACATCTGGATTGGCCTGCTTTAGCCATTCGATAAAACCTTTTTTTAAGGCGGCTCTAATACCGTTAACGTTGTATGAGATTATTTTCATTTACGAATTTAATAAGATTGGTTTTTTTAGAAAAATCCAAGTAATTTGTTTTACAACTCCTGCCTGCGTTTTAATTATTTTTTTTCTAGGTGATAAAATAAAGGCTATAAATCCACAGACCAATGCCTTAGGTATAAGACTGTCTGTTTTATATATTTGATCAAATAGCAACATAAAAATCACAATTAAAAACGGGTAAATTAACCAATATGTTTTTTTAAATATATTCATTATTGTATTGTTAAAACTGCATTTCTGGAATTTCCCCATTGACAATTAAAGTCCCTTCTGTTGCATTTTCAATTTCTTCAACGCTAACTCCAGGAGCTCTTTCTAACAAATGAAAAGCACCTTCTTTTATTTCTAAAACAGCTAAATTGGTTACTACCTTCTTAACACAACCAACTCCAGTTAGTGGCAAAGAACACTTTTTTAACAATTTAGATTCACCTTTTTTATTGGTATGCATCATCGCAACAATAATGTTTTCTGCAGAAGCCACTAAGTCCATTGCTCCTCCCATTCCTTTTACCATTCTACCAGGAATTTTCCAGTTTGCAATGTCTCCATTAGCAGCAACTTCCATGGCTCCTAAAACAGTTAATTGTACATGTTGTCCACGAATCATTGCAAAACTAAGGGCTGAATCAAATAAAGATCCTCCATCTAACACCGTAACTGTTTGTTTTCCTGCATTGATTAGGTCTGCATCTTCTGTTCCTTCAACAGGAAAAGGCCCCATTCCCAACAATCCATTTTCAGATTGAAACTCAACATCAATTCCTTTTGGAATATAATTTGCAACCAATGTAGGAATACCAATTCCTAAATTCACATACCATTTATCTTGTAATTCTTGTGCAATTCTTTGCGCTATTTCTTGTTTAGTAAGTGCCATTTGTTACGATTTTGGTGTTACAGTACGTTGTTCTATTCTCTTTTCATATCCTTCTCCTTGAAAAATTCTTTGTACAAATATTCCTGGAGTGTGAATTTGATTTGGGTCTAATTCTCCAACTTCTACTAATTCTTCAACCTCTACAACAGTAACTTTACCAGCCATAGCCATCATTGGATTAAAATTACGCGCTGTTCCTTTAAAAATTAAATTACCGGCTGTATCTCCTTTCCATGCTTTTACAAAAGCAAACTGTGCATCAAAGGCATGCTCTAATACATACATTTTTCCATTAAACTCTCTGGTTTCTTTTCCTTCTGCCACTTCTGTACCGTAACCAGCCGGTGTATAGAATGCCGGTATTCCTGCTCCGGTTGCTCTACAACGTTCTGCTAAGGTTCCTTGGGGAATTAAATCAACCTCTAATTCTCCTGATAACATTTGGCGTTCAAATTCATCATTTTCTCCAACATAAGAAGAGATCATTTTTTTTATTTGCCTTTTTTGCAATAACAATCCAAGGCCAAAATCATCGACACCTGCATTGTTAGAAATACATGTTAAGTCAGTTACTTCTAAGTTTACTAATTCTGAAATACTATTCTCTGGAATACCACAAAGTCCAAACCCTCCTAACATAAATGTCATTCCGTTTTCTACGCCTTGCAATGCTTCTTTTGCATTTTTCACTACTTTATTTATCATAATCAGTTGATTAAAAATCTATATCTCCTTTTTTAATTTCAGGCTTCTTTTCTTCTTTTTCATCTATCTTTTTTACCAAACCTGTACAATCAATTTTTATAGAAAGCTCTTTTTCTGGTTTCTCAAAAGCTTCTTTACTAATATTCAATGTTGGATCTTCGTAGCATTTACGCATATAAATAGCCCAGGTAGGCAATGACATGGATGCACCCTGTCCTTTGCTAATTCCTTCAAAGTGAATCGCTCTATCTTCTCCTCCAGTCCAAACACCTGTTGCTAAATTAGGTACAACCCCCATAAACCAACCATCTGTATGATTTTGGGTCGTTCCTGTTTTCCCCGCAATTGGGTTGTCAAACCCATATGGGTACCCGGTTACATAATCTGGTCTTGGAGATGTTGTTCTCAGTCGAATTCCAGATCCTCCTGTGGTAACCCCTTCTAATAGATTTAAAACCACATAAGCAGATTCTTCACTCAACACTTCTTCAGTTTTTGGCGTATATTGCATTAATACAGTTCCATTTTTATCTTCAATTCTCGTAATCATCATTGGCTCTACACGCAGCCCTTTATTTGCAAACATTCCATATGCAGAAACCATTTCGTACAATGTTAACTCAACAGTACCTAATGCAATTGCTGGTCCTGGTGGAATTCTATTGGTAATCCCAGCTGCTTTTGCTAATTTAATTACATTCTGTGGGCCAACCATATCAATCATCCTTGCAGACATTGTATTTATCGATTTTGCCAATGCCTCTTTTAAACTCATTGTACCTTTATACTTGAAAGGATTCGCTCCATCAATTTTTGGTGTCCAAGCTTTCGGAATTCCATATTTCCCTTTAGGAATCGTGTACAAAGAAATTGGGAATTCATCACAGGGCGATAATTTTAATTGATTTATTGCTGTGGCATATACAAACGGCTTAAATGTAGACCCAACTTGTCTTTTTCCTTGTTTTACGTGATCGTATTTAAAGTGTTTATTGTTAATTCCTCCAACCCATGCTTTTATATGTCCTGTTTGTGGCTCCATTGAAAGCAATCCTGCATGTAAAAAATATTTGTAATATCTAATCGAATCTGAAGGAGTCATAAGAGTATCAATATCCCCTTTATGTGAAAATATTCTCATTTTCCTTTTGCGTTTAAAAGAAGCTTCAATGTCTTTTTCTGCAACGCCCTTTCTCTTCATTTCTCTCCATCTGTCGGAGTTTTTCATGGCACGTCTTAGAATCATTGCGATTTGCTCGTCTTCTAAATCATAAAAAGGTGCCGTTTTATTGGCTTTCTGTTCTTTATTAAAATAATCTTGAAGATTAGACACATGTTCATGTACTGCCTCTTCAGCATATTTTTGCATTCTAGAATCTAAGGTTACGTAAATTTTTAACCCGTCTGTATAGATGTCATAAGGTTCTCCATTAGGTTTGGGGTTCTTTTTTACCCAATCCTTTAAATAACTTCTTAAATATTCTCTAAAATAGGTGGCATATCCGTCACTATGACTTTCTGGAGTATAGTTTATTGTTAATGGCAATTTTTGAAGTGAATCTCTTTCTTGAATAGAAATATACCCACTCTTTGCCAATTGTGAAAAAACAACATTTCTTCTATTAAAAGATTTCTTTTTTGAACGTTCTCTATTTGGGTTGAACTGTCTTGGATTCTTTAACATGGCAACCAAAATTGCAGACTCTTCTATTTTTAATTCTTTGGGTTCTTTTCCAAAATAGATTCTAGAAGCCGAACGAATTCCGGATGCATTAAATAAAAACCCCTGCGTATTTAAATACATGGCAATGATTTCATTTTTTGTATACTGACGTTCTAATTTAATTGCAACCACCCATTCTTTTAATTTCTGAGTAATTCTTTTTACTGTATTTCCTGAAGCTCTTTTAGTAAATAAATTTTTTGCCAACTGTTGTGTTACTGTACTAGCTCCACCACCTTTTCCAAATTTAGAAATGGCTCTTGCCAATCCTCTGAAATCAATCCCAGAATGCTCATAAAAACGTACATCTTCAGTTGCAATAAGTGCATTAACCAAATTATCAGGTAATTCTTTAAATTGAATTGGTTTTCTATTTTCCCTAGCATAAGTTCCCAGGGTTTTTCCATCAGAAGAAATAATTTCTGTTGCTAAATTACTCTCTGGGTTTTCCAGTTCTTCAAATGTTGGCAATGGGCCAAAAACACCCCAAGAGGCTAAAATGAATAATAGCAGTATCGATAAAAACCCACCAATTATGATGCCCCAAAACCATTTAATATATTTTCTAAAGTTTGTTGCTTTTTTCTTTGTCATTTTTACTTCTTTTCAATTCTAAACCCAACTTCTGTTATTCCATCTAAGGCATTAATCCCCTCAGTTTCACCATTTTTTCGCATTGCTTGGGAAATAGAGATTTTATAATCGCCTGAATTAGGAAAAATTACATTTTCTTTATAAAACAATTTATTTTCTTTTATTTCTGTTAGCCCAACTCCTAAAAACTTTCCTGAAACATCGGTCATTTCATATTCCAACGTATCTAGAATTTTCTTCCCGTTTGGAAAACTCAATTCGGTTATTAAAAATAAGTTGCTAAAAGCATAGTCATTATTGTTTCTAACATTGATAAATAAATGGCGTTGTTCTATGGTATCTTTTATCGAAAATGAAAAAGAAATAGCCTGCTCTCTTCCCCAAGATTGATTAGAAGTAGCAACATATGAATCGTAAATTCTTTTAGAATCACACGACACCAAACACAAAATAATAAGAGAAATGGATATTATATTATTCCGATTTATTTTCATTATTGGGTTTTCCGTTTGGTTTTCTTTTATTTCTATTATTCCGTCTTGGCTTTGGTTTTGAGCCTGATTGAATTGATTTTTCTCCTGTATTTTTAGGAGTAACCTTTCCCTTATTCTGCCCTTTATTTTTATTTTGCGGCTGTTGCTTTCTTTTATTTTGTGGGTGCTTTTTTTGAGGTTGTTGCGTTCCTTTATTAGCAGCTACAGCAGGTTTCTTTCTATTTCTATTGTTCTTCCTTCTTCCTTTCTTTTGCTTTGGAGCATCAAAACGGGTTAAACTATCTTGACCTACAACGTTTTCAAAATCAATCTTAATTTCTTCAGTTACATCAGACTCATAATCTTCTAACGGAGCACCATCTTCATTATTTTTATTCAAGTCAATTATTTCTTGAACTTGTGCTAAGGATAATTTAAACCATTTAAAGCTATTGTCTTTATAGGTATACCATAATTGTTCTTTAAAAATATCCATTTTCACAAAAACCGCCAAACCACTTTCCGTTTTAAGCACTGTGTCTTGTCGAGGAAATGCTTTTAACGCATCTAAATAGGTGTCTAATTCGTAATTTAAACAGCACTTTAATTTACCACATTGTCCAGATAACTTTAAAGGGTTTAAAGATAGTTGTTGGTAACGAGCTGCGGCTGTATTTACTTTTCTAAAATCTGTTAACCATGTAGAGCAACACAGTTCTCTACCACAAGATCCGATACCTCCTAAACGCGCCGCTTCTTGACGTAAGCCAACCTGTTTCATCTCAACACGAATAGAAAAAGCACCTGCTAAATCTCTAATTAACTGTCTAAAATCTACACGTTCATCTGCTGTATAATAAAAGGTAGCTTTATTTCCATCTCCTTGATACTCTACATCAGAGAGCTTCATTTTTAAACCTAATCGACCTAGAATCTCTCTACCTCTACGTTGTGTTTCTTTTTCCTTTTCTCGTACAGATTGCCAAACATCAATGTCCTTTTGGCTTGCTTTTCGGTATATTTTTTTAACGTCTTCACTGTCAAAAGCTACTTTTTTCTTCTTCATCTGTACTTTTACAAGCTCTCCACTAAGAGAAACAGTACCTATGTCATGTCCAGGAGAACTTTCTACAGCAACTACATCTCCCATAGAAAGTGTTAAGTTTTCTGGGTTCTTAAAAAAGTGCTTACGTCCGTTTTTAAAACGAATCTCGTAAATATTAAAAGGAGCTTGTCCACTTGGTAATGTCATATTTGATAACCAATCAAACACTGCTAATTTACTACCGCTACCACAAGATCCGCCTGTTCCGCAATTTCCATTGCTTTTACAGCCGTTTGGTACACCGCCGTCTTTTTTAGTTGAGCAACTACTACAGCTCATAAAATTCTATATATTTATAGAGGACTTTGCTTCTTTTTTCAGTTGATTTTTATCGATGAAAAAAATCTGATTCAACAAAGATCTTCTTTCGGGTTCTTAATTTATTTTGAAAATCAACACAAGGTTGATTAATCTGTAAATATACGGTTTCTCAAAGAATGAAAAAACAAGAAAATGAAAGTTCTTACAACTCCTTTTTTATTTGGTTATATAGCAAATATCGTTTGAGGATTTGATTAAATTTTATGCCATTTAGAATTCGTGTCTATTGTATTAGAATTCGTGCAAAAAACTATCTTTTGAGCATAAAAAAGACCTCAAGTTTGAGGTCTTTTAAAATGATTTTTTCGATATTATTATTTCTTAAAAGTCAACACTTCAGATCTTCCTTTTTTGAAAATCTTATTGCTATTTCCTTTTCCTTTACGCAACTCTTTTTGTTCCTCAAAAGGAAGTGCAGCTACTTCTTTGCATGCTTCTGAACAACAGGTATTCATTTTATCAGAACAGCTTGTGCATTGAATAAATAATAAATGACAAGCTTGATTCTCACAATTTACATGTTCATCTGATGGCTCTCCACATTGGTGACAATTAGAGACTACATCATCTGTAATCCGTTCTGCTCTTCTATGATCAAATACAAAGTTTTTACCTATAAATTTATTTTCTACACCTTCATCTTTTACTTGACGCGTGTATTCTATGATTCCGCCTTCAAGTTGAAAAACGTTTTTAAACCCTTTGTGCTTGTAATAGGCCGATGCTTTTTCACAACGAATCCCTCCTGTACAATACATCAATAAGTTTTTATCCTCTTTATTGTCTTTTAAATCTTCTTCAATAATATCTAAAGAATCCCTAAAGGTATCTACATCTGGAGTAACAGCGCCATCAAAATGACCTATTTCACTTTCGTAATGGTTACGCATATCAACACAAACCGTGTTTGGATCTGCCAACATATCGTTGAATTTCTTAGCAGACAAATGCACACCGATGTCAGTTACATCAAATGTATTGTCGTTTAAGCCATCAGCAACAATTTTGTTTCTAACTTTTACTTTCAATTTTAAAAACGATTTATTGTCTTGCTCAACAGCAACATTTAATCGAATGTCCTTTAAAAAAGAAATGGCATCTAATTGTTCCTTTAACTGTAAGAAATTTTCTGCAGGAACAGATATTTGAGCATTGATTCCTTCGTTAGCAACATAGGTTCTACCAAGAACATCTAGTTGCTCCCATTCTAGGAATAATTTATCTCTAAAGGTTTGTGGATTTTCTATCTGATGATATTGATAGAATGAAATAGTTAAACGATCCTTTCCGGCCTCGTCAATTAATGCAGCGCGTTCTTTAGCGCTTAACTTATTGTACAGTTGCATGCTATACTTATTTAGTTAAACAATATGTTATAAATACTTGATAAGTATATTCCTTACCAATTTGCAGCAAAACTACCACTTTTAAACAAAACGGCCATGTTTTAGCGTTTAATACTTAACATTTGCATGTATTTTGACCTATTTTAAACAAAACTTCAACTTATCGCAATTAAAAGATACAAGTGGTTGTT
>Ga0209395_1002377_pt1 | contig 24716 bp, 24 predicted proteins | sample GOMGulsemesocosm_3_FD_184635 | JGI IMG/M metagenome (GOLD analysis project Ga0209395, IMG submission 184635) | Methane-oxidizing microbial communities from mesocosms in the Gulf of Mexico - GOM9D Gulf of Mexico (SPAdes) (version 2) | ecosystem: Environmental > Aquatic > Marine > Cold seeps... | reverse complement strand
TTTTGTTTCATGGAGAGAACCGATGCCTAAACTGCGTTCTGCAACATCTACCGAAGGCCGTAATATGGCTGGTGCTCGCGCCTTGTGGCGTGCAACCGGTACCCGAGAAGAAGATTTCGGCAAACCAATTATTGCTATTGCTAATTCATTTACCCAGTTTGTTCCTGGCCACGTCCATTTGAAAGACATGGGGCAATTAGTCGCAGGCGAAATTTTAAAAGCTGGCGGTATCGCTAAAGAATTTAATACCATTGCGATTGATGATGGTATTGCTATGGGTCACGACGGCATGCTTTATAGCTTACCTTCGCGAGATCTGATTGCTGATTCTGTTGAATACATGGTTAATGCCCATTGTGCGGATGCATTGGTCTGTATTTCTAACTGCGACAAGATCACCCCTGGTATGTTAATGGCGGCACTGCGTCTTAATATTCCGGTTATCTTTATTTCAGGTGGTCCAATGGAAGCGGGTAAAACCAAACTTTCAGACCAGCTGATTAAACTTGATCTTGTTGATGCAATGGTCATGGGCGCAGATAAAAATGTGTCAGATGAAGATGTAGAAAAAGTAGAACGCAGCGCGTGTCCTACTTGTGGTTCATGTTCAGGCATGTTCACTGCTAACTCAATGAATTGCTTAACTGAAGCATTAGGATTATCACAACCGGGTAATGGTTCATTAGTTGCGACGCATGCCGATCGTGAAGAATTATTCTTAAATGCCGGTCGTCGTATTGTTGACCTGTGTAATCGTTATTATCAGCAAAATGATGAATCAGTATTACCGCGTAATATAGCTAATCGTGACGCCTTTGAAAATGCGATGACACTTGATATTGCGATGGGTGGTTCAACCAATACAGTATTGCATTTAATCGCCGCTGCAATTGAAGGTGAAGTTGATTACAGCTTAGCGGATATGGATGCATTATCACGTAAAGTACCGCAGTTATGTAAAGTAGCACCGTCAACGCCGCTTTATCATATGGAAGATGTGCATCGCGCCGGTGGTGTGATGGGTATCTTGGGTGAGTTGAACCGTGCCGGTTTATTGCATACAGACAACATGACCGTCATGGGTATGACCATGGCTGAACAGTTAGCTAAATTTGATATTGTGACGACTGAATCTGAAGAAGTGAAAAAAATGTATTCGGCTGGACCAGCTGGTATTCGTACTACTAAGGCCTTTAGCCAAGATTGTCGTTGGGATTCACTGGATGATGATCGTGCTAACGGTTGTATTCGTTCAATCGAAAATGCCTACAGTCAAGAAGGTGGTCTTGCGATATTAACGGGTAATATTGCTATTGATGGCGCGGTGGTTAAAACCGCGGGTGTCGCGGATGATAATTTATTATTCCGAGGTACTGCGCGTGTATTTGAAAGCCAAGATTCTGCGGTAAGTGCCATTTTAGCGAGCGAAATTAAAGCCGGTGATGTGGTTGTTATTCGTTATGAAGGTCCGAAAGGTGGTCCGGGTATGCAAGAAATGCTATATCCAACCAGTTATCTGAAATCAATGGGACTCGGTAAAGCGTGTGCATTGATTACTGATGGTCGTTTCTCGGGCGGTACATCTGGTTTGTCTATTGGTCATGCTTCACCAGAAGCGGCAAGTGGTGGCTTGATCGGGTTGGTTGAAGATGGCGATATTATTGATATTAATATTCCAGAGCGCTCGATGAATCTGGTTGTTGCTGATGATGTACTTACTGCGCGCCGTACTGAAATGGAAAGCCGCGGTGAATTAGCGTGGAAACCTGTTGAGATACGAGCACGAAAAGTAACACAAGCATTACGTATCTATGGTCACTTCGCAACAAGTGCAGATAAAGGTGCAGTACGCGATAGAAACCTGATTTAACCTACCTCGTTAGTATTATCTAACAATTCACCATGATCTAAATCAAGGGCTCTGTGATAATCGACTATGATTACCGCAGGGCCTTTTTTTTGAGAGAGATCTCGCTCACAGAAAAAATTATCTTCTGTTCAACATCAATTTAACAAATCTTATATAAAATTTTCTTAAAATTAGAATGATCTTTAGTGATTAATTCTGCAGTTCTGCGTCTATACTGCACCTATATATCGAGAAGCTTTTCTCAACCAGTTTAATAAACCATATATCGGAGTAAACAGCATATGATTATCGGCGTACCTAAAGAAATTAAAAACCATGAGTATCGCGTAGGTATGACTCCTGCAAGTGCACGTGAGCTTATTGCACATGGCCATACAGTTAATGTTGAAACATTTGCTGGTGCTGGTATTGGTTTTAGCGATAGCGATTATGAAGCTGTTGGCGCAACTATCTTAAACACAGCCGCTGAAATTTTCGCAATTGCTGACATGATTGTTAAAGTTAAAGAACCACAAGCTGTTGAACGTGCAATGTTACGTGAAGACCAAGTGTTATTCACTTACCTTCACCTTGCACCAGATCTTCCACAAACTGAAGACCTAATCAAGAGTAAAGCAATCTGTATCGCTTATGAAACAGTAACAGATGTAAACGGTGGCCTACCACTTCTTGCACCTATGTCTGCTGTTGCTGGTCGTATGTCAATTCAAGCTGGCGCACAAGCATTAGAAAAATCACAAGGTGGTTGTGGTCTTCTTATGGGCGGCGTACCGGGTGTTGCTCCTGCAAACGTTGTTGTTATCGGCGGCGGTGTTGTTGGTATGAATGCAGCGAAAATGGCTGTTGGTATGGGCGCTAGCGTAACTATGTTAGACCGTAACCTTACAGTACTAGCTAACCTAGACAACCAGTTCGACGGTCGTCTAAAAGTAGTTTACTCTACGCATGATGCAATCGAAAAATATGTATTAGAAGCTGACCTAGTAATTGGTGCTGTACTAGTACCGGGTGCTGCAGCGCCTAAACTAGTTACAAAAGAGCTTATCTCACGCATGAAGCCTGGTGCTGCTGTTGTTGACGTTGCGATTGACCAAGGTGGTTGTTTCGAAACTTCACATGCTACGACACACCAAGACCCAACTTACATCATTGATGACGTTGTTCACTACTGTGTTGCTAACATGCCTGGTGCTGTTGCGAAAACATCTACATTCGCATTAAACAATGCAACACTACCGTACATCATCAAACTTGCTAACCTAGGTTGGAAAGAAGCACTAATCCAAGATGAGCACCTACTAAACGGTCTAAACGTTATCGCTGGTCAAGTAACTGTTCAAGATGTTGCTGAAGCACATAACTTACCGTTCGTTGCACCAAAGAGCATGATTTTATAATCTAGCTTATTGCAATAACGTGTTAAATTAGCACCATTATTTATTAATGGTGCTTTTTTGTATGCAAAAGAAAATAACTGCGTTAATCCTTATAGCCGGGCTTGGTCTATTTGGCCTCTATACCGTCCTTAAATCTGATAATACTGCTGACGTCGAAAAATCAGATGTGCCTGACTTTGCAGCTATCAGTGATGTTAACGCCAAAAAAACTGCCTTCTTTAATTATTTACAACCTGCGTTTGATGTCGTCACTACCGAAGTATTGGCTGAACGTGCATTACTGACCACTTGGCAAACTAAAGCCACGTTAACCTCCGACGAACAAGCTCAACTGCAAGCGATGGCTGACATGTATAAAGTCACGGCTGATACTGATCAACAAGTGATTGCGACATTACTCGCTCAAGTCGATGTCATTCCTGAAGAGTTAGTGTTTAGTCAATCTGCTAATGAAACTGGTTGGGGTACGTCTCGTTTTGCTAAAGAAGGGCATAACTTCTTTGGCCAATGGTGTTTTAGTAAAGGTTGTGGCATCGTGCCGAACCAACGTGATCAAGGTGCAGCCCATGAAGTGGCAAGCTTTGATTCAATAGAAGCGTCTGTTCGTTCATATTTCCGCAACATTAACCGTAATCAAAGTTATTTACCATTACGTGATATACGTACTGAACTACGTGCTAGTGGCCAAACAATCAATGCGTGTGCACTTGCCGCCGGATTGATTAATTATTCTGAAAGAAAAGAAGCCTATATTACAGAAATCCGCGCAATGATCCGTCACAACCGTAAATTTTGGCGTAATAATGAAAATACGGATTATCAGTTATGTGCAGCACCAAAACCTGTTGTGACCGAAATTATTGCTGAAGACACGATTGCGCTCCCAGATGTTATTACTTTAACGCCGGACTCAACTATTGTTGAAGCGAAAAAAAGTGATTCAACAATAGTTGAGTCTAACAAGGTTACGGATAATGTTAAAAATGACGCTATAACGCTAGAAGAACCAATAAAATAGGCTGTAGCAGAATAATTACCTAGTTTACTTTTCAGGTGCTCAGAGCCTTTCTGGGTGCCTTTTATACTTTTTATCTTCATTAATACTCTTCTATTTTTTACCATGTTAGTCCGTAAGGGTAACTTAGGTTAAATTTACGCTATAAATCACTACCTTTGTTAATAAATGCCAGTTTTTTATATTTTTCAAATTATCGATATAATGCCTACTTTTGAGTATATAAGGGTTTTTATCGGTTTTGGTACGGTAAAATTGACGTTTCTTAATTTAAAGAGGGTTTTATTGATGATTATATAGATGTTACGTAGTCGTAAAAGGTCAAAAAACACTTGGATATGTGACCTACCTCAATTTTCCTGCTACCAGATGATTGAACTGCTTCCATTCATCAATAGAGTTGTAATACTCTCCACTCATCAAATCTTGCAGTGCAAAGAATTGTAAAAATATAAAAATAACATATAAGCAAAAAAACACACACTACTATGATAATTGAAAGGCTGAGTTTGTTATGGATAAATCACTAAGTTCGAAAATATTTATATCCCTGTTTGTGGGCTTGCTACTGGGTACTATCGTTCAGTACGGCTTTGGTGCAGGATCATTCCTTGATACTTATTTCGTCGGTACTGCTACAGCAGTCGGTACTATGTTTGTATCACTAATCAAGTTAATGGTTGTTCCACTAGTATTCATCTCTATTGTATGTGGTGTATGTGAACTGAAAGACATTAAAAGTTTTGGTCGCCTAGGTGGCAAAACATTCTTCCTTTACCTGGCTAATACAGCAATCGCAATCACAGTAGCACTTATTGTGGCAATGATTGTACAACCTGGTGTTGGCGCTAACCTGGCTGAACTAGGCGGTACTGCAGTACACCTGACATCAACAGAAACACCTGATATCGGTCAAATGATTGTTAACATCGTACCAAGCAACCCTGTACAAGCATTTGCTTCTGGTGACATGTTACAAATCATCTTCATGGCAATCATTACTGGTCTAGCAATTCAAGCGCTAGACAAGAAAGGTGGTCCAGTTGTTAATGCATTCCAAATCGCCAATGACGTGATGATGAAGCTAGTTAGCCTTATCATGAGCTTTGCGCCAATCGGTGTATTTGCCTTAATGATCCAATTAGGTGCGACATTAGACGGCGCAACACTGGCTTCAGTGGCGGGTTATGTAGGTCTGGTTGTAGCATTACTTGTAGTATGGATTTTAGTTGTATACCCACTAGCAGTATGGGCTACAACGGGTATCCGTCCAGCGACATTCCGTCGTCAGGTTCGTGAACAGTTCCTTTTCTCACTATCTACAGCTAGCTCAAACGCAACTATCCCGGTAACTATGCGTACCCTAACGGATAAGATTGGTGTTTCGAAAACAGTTGCTGGTTTTGGTGTTCCACTAGGCGCAACAATGAACATGTCTGGTGTATCTATCTACATCTCAATTGCAACAGTATTCGCTGCTAATGCATACGGCACGCCAATCCAAGTGACTGACTTGTTCACTATGGGTCTAACGATTCTACTATTATCAGTTGGCGCAGGTGGTGTACCTGGTGGCGGTATCGTAATGATCGGTGTGTTACTAACACAACTTGGTCTACCTGTTGAAGCACTAGCAATCATCGCTGCGGTTGACCGTATCAATGATATGTTCTGTACTTCTGCTAACGTAATCGGTGATACAGCAGTTAACACGATTGTTGCTAAATCTGAAGGTGAACTAAACCTTGATATTGCACATGCATCAGAAGTAGTAGATACAGTCGCTAAAACAGCGTAATGAATTAATCTAAATAGTCAAAAGGGAGCTTAATGCTCCCTTTTTTATTTCCTGCTAAAAGTAATCCTGCGTTAATCCTTTTTATCTGTTTCGATTGTTGCTATAACTAAATCATAGCGTTAACGATGGCATGCCAAACCGTTAACTTGTCAGTTATAATTCAATGGATGATCGAGTGACAGATAACGAAACCCAACAACCCCAACTTACAGCAAATGACTATTTGTGTAAGATCTTATTATCACCAGTCTATGAAGCTGCCGTGGTCACCCCGTTACAGCCATTAACTAAACTCTCTCAGCGTTTAGGTAACAGTATTCTGTTAAAGCGTGAAGACCGCCAACCTGTGCATTCATTTAAACTGCGTGGTGCCTTCAATAAATTAGTGCAGTTATCAGAAGAGCAGAAATTACGTGGTGTCGTTGCTGCCTCTGCGGGGAACCATGCCCAAGGTGTGGCTATGTCAGCGAAAAAACTCGGTATTAAAGCCATTATCGTTATGCCAGTTATTACACCTGAAATTAAAGTAAGCGCTGTGCGTGGCTTTGGTGCGGAAGTTTGTCTGCATGGTGATAGTTTTGATGAAGCGTCAAATCACGCTAAAAAACTTGCCGTAGAAGACGGTCTTACATTAATCCCGCCGTTTGATGATCCGGATGTGATTGCGGGACAAGGTACTATTGCGCGTGAACTGCTAGAACAAAATGCTCATTTAGATTATATCTTTGTACCTGTCGGTGGCGGTGGTCTTGCTGCAGGTATTGCTGTGTATATCAAACAACTCAAACCATCGATTAAAGTCATCGGTGTTGAACCTCGAGACTCTGCTTGTTTACGCGCGGCATTAGATGCGGGAGAGCCAGTTACGCTTGACCGTGTTGGTATTTTTGCCGATGGTGTCGCAGTAAAACGCATTGGCGTCGAAACATTCCGCCTTTGTAATGAATTCATTGATGATGTTATCACCGTAAGCAGTGATGAAATTTGTGCGTCATTAAAAGATATTTTTGAAGATACACGTGCAATCGCTGAACCGTCGGGTGCATTAGCACTGGCCGGATTGAAAAAATATACTGAATTAAACGGTGTGCGTGATAAAAATATGGCAGCGATCTTAAGTGGTGCCAATGTCAATTTCCATTCATTACGTTATGTATCAGAGCGCAGTGAATATGGTGAGAAAAAAGAAGCTGTATTAGCAGTCACGATTCCTGAACGTCCTGGTGCATTCTTAAAGTTCTGTGAATTAATCGGTAATCGTGCCGTGACGGAATTCAACTATCGTTATTCTAATCGTGCTGCGGCGAATATCTTTGTTGGTCTGCGTACTCCACAAGGCACTGCTGAACTCGCTACGGTGATCAAGCAACTTGAAGATGCAGAATATCCGGTGGTTGATCTATCTGAAGATGAAATGGCTAAACAGCATGTACGCTATATGGTTGGTGGTCGTCCTGCTGAAGACTTGCAAGAACGTTTGTTTAGCTTTGAATTCCCTGAACATCCTGGCGCATTACAAAAATTTCTATTAACGCTTGGTATGAATTGGAATATTACCTTATTTCATTATCGTAACCATGGCGCTGCCTATGGTCGAGTGTTAACGGGTTTTGAGTTACCTGATGGTGAAATGAAGGCCTTCTCTGCGTATTTGGTTAAATTAGGTTATCAATATAAAGAAGAAACCAACAATCCTGCGTATAAGTTTTTTCTTGCTCACTAAGTTCGATTAAATAGCCGTTGGGAATGAATCAATTCTCAGCGGTACTTCTCTGTTTTCATCGCTGTAAAAAATGACTCGAGTCATGATCGCCCCTAATCCCTGTCCTTGCTGACCTGCTACTTGGTTAATGTTAATTTCGATATCAATGGGTAGGCTATTGATGTGCCCTTGCTGAATATTATTACTTATTAATAATCGGGCGAGTTCAGGTTCTAATTTTAACTGCTTAAGCTGAGTTATATTACTAATATAAATGTAGAAAGCTTGAGGGAAACTACTTTCTTTCGGCAGTTTCTTAGTTAATTTATACTGATAATTTTGTTGTTCATTGAGTAGTTTAGGCGCTTTAATTGGAAATGCTTGTTGTTGGCGATCATAAACACCTAAATTGACTTCAGTTTGCAAGAGCAGGACTTGCTCTCGTTGTTTCTCATTCGTCATTCTCCAGTGCCGACGTAGTTTTGTTTTTTTGAGTGAGAGTAAGGCATCATCATTGTTATAAAAATCGACGATGTCTGGATGATAAAGGGCGGTGTAAGCATCTATGTGTTGGCTAAAAGGGTAGTTTTTATTCAGTAAAATAGATGCTGTTAATGCGCGGTCCCAATCCAGGTAATGCTTTTTGCTTGTTGTGGTTAATAGCGGATTCTTATGGAAAATGGGAGATGCAGTGAAGCGTTTTTGGTTGAAACTACAGGCCGATAGTATAAGTGGTAATATAAGTATTAATGATAGCTGCATCGTGGTGTCCTTTCGTCAATTTAATTAAACAACGTGTATTCCTCTGAACTTGGCTAATCACTATAACAACTGAAAAATTAACGAAAGTATGAATAAAGCATACTATTGGGTACTTGAAACATAGAATAAATAGCCTAGTTTTAAGTAAACAGTGATACCCTTTACCGCAATTAATTACTCATTTTTATATTGGAAATATTATGCTGAGCTATCGTCACAGCTTTCACGCTGGCAACTTTGCTGATGTACTGAAACACACGGTTGAAGTATTGATTTTAGAAGCGTTAAAACAAAAGGATGCGCCTTTTATTTATCATGATACTCATTCAGCAGCTGGTCGTTATAACCTGTCGAGTGAACATGCTGAAAAAACAGCTGAGTATGTTGATGGTATTGCGCGTATTTGGCAGAACAGTGAAGTGCCTGCGCCAATCATTCCTTATTTAAATGTAATCAAACAATTAAATAAAACGTCGGCGTTGAAACATTATCCTGGTTCGCCATTGGTCGCACGTTTATTATTACGTGATCAAGACCGTATGCAAATGACAGAATTACACCCCGCGGATATAAAATTACTGGAGCAAGAGTTTGCTGGTGATCGTCAAGCGCGTGTGCACAAAAAAGATGCTTACGAGGGGTTGAAAGCCTTGTTACCTGGTCGCAATAAACGTGGTCTAGTATTGCTTGATCCATCTTATGAAATTAAAAGTGAATACCGCCAAGTGGTGCAAGAGATCGCACAAACTTATCGCCGTTTTGCGACGGGCACTTACGCACTTTGGTATCCGGTTATTGAGCGTCGTACTATTGATCGTCTTTTGCGCGACTTTGTTGGTACCGGTATTAAGAAGATCTTGGTTATCGAGCTTTGTGTAAAAGGCGATACCGAAGAACGTGGAATGACGGGAACTGGGATGGTGGTTATTAATCCACCCTGGAAATTGGTCTCACAAATGGAAGAGTTATTGCCTTGGTTAACAAAAGAATTAGGCCAAGATAAAGGGGCTCACTTCCGCCTTGAGTGGTTAGTTCCAGAATAAATAAATGTAATGTAGAATTACGGTATCGAAGGATATCGTGATTCTAACTTGCGTACGTCATACTTAGGCCGTGTTTTATTCAGCTAGTTTGAAGTTCAAAGGATTATAAAATAAGTACACAGTATTAAGTCACACATGTCAAAATAGGCCGATTATGAAGCAATGGATCGCAGAACAATTATCAGCACAGGGCTCTGTCGCTGCAGGACTACCCGCTAAACATATCGGCGGTGAAGGTGACCACGTGGTATTTTTTCATGCCAATGGTTTTCCGCCCGCGATGTATCAACAAATGTTACAACCACTTACCGACGAATATAAAGTCAGTGCTGTTTACCAGCGTCCGTTATGGCCATTACCGGTTCCCGATGATTTTGATAATTGGGGATTAATGATCGATGACGCTTGCCGTTTTATTGCCGCGCAGCCTGAGCCTATTACCTTAGTCGGCCATTCGATGGGTGGCTTGATCAGTATCATTTGTGCGGTACGTGAACCTGAAAAAGTCAAACAACTTATTCTCCTTGATCCGGTTATTCTTGAACCTCATATGATTTGGGTTATGCGTAATCTACCTGACTGCTTGCGTAAAAAATTACCACTGGTCGAAAAAACATTAAGACGTCCGAATACATTTACTCATATTCAGCAGGGTTTCGACTTCCACCGTAAAGTGCGTGGTTTTAAAGGTATTTCCGACAGCGTATTAGCGGATTACATGGCGGAAGGTTTGTACCAAACCGATGATGGTTTTAAACTGAGTTATAGCCGTGAATGGGAAGCCGCTATTTATCAGACAGTACCTTGGGTTTGGTCGAGCATTAAAAAATTAACCATAGATACGGTGGTGATCAGAGGTAGTGACTCTGATACTTTATCGACAGAGGCTGTCGCCCGATTATTACGAAAGAAACCACACATTAAACTAGTTGAAGTGGCAGGTGGGCATTTGTTCCCGTTAGAGCAACCGTTGCAAACTGCTGAGCTTATTCGTCAGCATTTAGCCATTAATAAGCATTAGGTCAATATGTATATATCTCGATTAATTAGCCTAGCATTACGTAAGCTGACTGCTGAACTGCGTTGGGTAAATCTATTTGTTATTTTTTGTAGTTATTTAGCCGTCGTATGGGGATTGTTATGGTTAGCAGGTGAAAGTGCGTTAATCGAACCGCTGACATTTTTCTATTACACCGTCGTGGTGATCAGCACCGTTGGTTTTGGTGATTTATCGCCGAGCACAGCACAGGGGCAGCTTGTGGTCGCCTTGGTACAGATCCCTTTTGGGTTATTAATTTTTGGTGCCGCGATTGGTAAAACAACGCAAGCCATCGTGACTATTGCAAGGAAAGGTATGAACGGAAAAAAAGATTTTAGTACTTATAGCGACCATATTTTAATTTTAGGCTGGCGTGCGCATCGCACTAAACGAATTTTAGATCTGATCCTTGCCGATAAGAAACGATATAAGCGTAAGATAATTTTGTGTGTTGAGCGTGATATGATCCATCCATTTCCACAACTGCTGGATGTGGAATTTGCGCAGCTAGAATCGTTTACCGACCATGATGAATTAGCGCGTATTGCGATAGCGCAAGCGAGTTCCATTATTGTAGATGGCGAGAATGATGAAATGACGTTATCGATGGCATTAAGTGCATCATCACACGCCTCAAAACAGGCGCATATTAGTGCTTATTTTCATGAGGAAAGCAAAGCTGAACTACTGCGTGCACATTGTCCCAATGTCGAATGTGCAAGTTCACGTCATGCTGAAATATTAGTGCGGACCATGCAATCGCCTGGTGCCAGTATTCTTCATGAGCAACTGTTTTCGACGCTTGATGAAGCAACATTATATTGCTTAACGTTAGAGAATGCGCCAGAAATGACGGTGGGTGATATTTTTCAGCCTCTGCGAGAAAAATACAGTATGACGCTGATGGCAATTGCAGATGATGAAAAAGGCACAGGGTTTAAATTAAATCCGGCGATGGATACGCAGCTGAAGTGTGGACAGGTCTTACATTACATCGCTAATGAACGGATCCGTAAGCACGAGATCAATTGGGTCGATGTATTATTATTGAAAATAGATAAATAGATAAATAGATAAATAGATAAATAGATAAATAGATAACGGCTAGATTCGAGTTATAACGAGGCTGTAGTATATGGCTGATATTATTAGTGATTGTAATCGTTGGTAATATCAGCCATGAGTACTATTTTTCGAGTTCTGTTAAACGGGCTTCTAATGCCGCTAATTTTTCACGAGTACGTAATAATACTTTAGTTTGTACTTCAAATTCTTCACGGTTAACCAGATCAAGTTTATTCAGTTGTGATTGCAATACTTGATGGATCTTTTTTTCTACTTCTGTACCTAACGATTTAACACCCGTTGGTAGAGATTCATGTATTTGCTTCGCGATTTCTTCTAATTTTTGTGGCTTGATCATACGGCACCTAATTGCGAGTGAGTTTAACTGGTCTTTAACTATACGTTAATTTCGTTTGGCGTTAGTCTAGCATTTTAATTATCGATTAATCGACCTAAAATGACTGCTTAAAATTGATCAAGGGTAATATTTTGACCACCCCATTTTCAGCGTAGTTTAATAAACCAATCTGTAAACCTTGCAAGTTTTCAGTTACGTTAAAAAGACCGAATTGAAATTTCGCCGTTTTCGCATAATTCATCACCCCGAAATCTACAAGCGATAATCGGTCGCTATAGTTCACTAAGCCTATATTGGCGCCTGCCACTGTTTTTGATAAATTAATCATGGCCAAATTGACGCCTTTCACATGGCTAGTATTATTCACGAGAGCCATGTTAAAACCGGTATCTTGACCTAGATGCCAGTTAAATAAGCCAAATGATGCCCCTGAAAATTCCTCGTTTACTTTACTTGCACCAAGCAATAAATTAAAACTGATACCGTCGAGTTTATCGACTTCAGATAAACCTAATACGGCCATATCAAAGCCTTGTACTTTTTCTGTTTGCCCGTGGAATAATGAAAAACGGAAACCATTAACATCCTGACTTTTTGGTGCGTTGAGACCAACCGTGGAAAATTGTGCTGGCACCTCATTGGCGACCGCTGTTTGGTTTAGGCTTAAAGCGGCTAGCATTACCATGCCTATTTTTTTGAATCCCATGAAAACTCCATAGTAACAATGATGAGGGAAGAATAGAGCCCGATTATAACGGAACGCTATTGTTATTCTTAATAATAATGTATGACAAATTAATGATTAATCATACTAAAAAAAGCGGCAATCGAAGGTTCGTCAAAGCGTTTTCGCTGACAGCATAAACCGAGATCAAATGGATCTATTTTATTACTGTTTTCAAAGGTTAAAACCCGATCTCTGACTGGACTGTTATCGACTACGACAGCGGGGGCGATACCAACACCTAGTCCTAACGCCACCATACTAACAATGGCTTCGTGACCTGCAACCGTGGCATAAATACTCGGCTTAATTTTCATTTGCTTAAACCATTTATCAATCCGTTTACGGGCTGGACCGTGCTCAGGCAAGATAAAAGGTACGGCATTCCAATCAATATTATCTTGTATGATTTGCTGTTGTACTTGGCAGGAAATGACTGGCGTGATAATAGATAACGGCACTTTGGCGATCTCAACAAACTTTAAGCGATTGGATATTTGATCGGGATGTGCGGCAATGGCAATATCAATTTTTTCTTCATCAACCAACTGCATCCCCATCGCTGCATCCCCCGTGATTAACTTTAATTCCACATTCGGGTGCAGTAAACGGAATTTATCCAATATTGGCGGTAAATGACTATAAGCAGCGGTTACTGAACAGAAAATAGTAAGTTCACCATCAAGCTCACCACTGTGATTATTCAGGTCTGCTTTCAGTTGAGTCCAGTTTTCAAGGGTTTGCTGGGCAAAGCTTTGCAGGCGTTTACCACTTTCGGTCAAGGCTACTGAACGATTATCTCGGGCAAAAATTTGACTGCCTACCGCTTCCTCTAAACGCTGCATTGTGCGGGTAAGTGTCGACGTACTAACATGCATGGCTTCTGCTGTTTTGCCAAAATGAAGCGTTGTTGCAAGATGTAAAAAAAGTTGTAGTGACCGAATATCCATATTTCACCTTATTTTTGGCTGATGAGGTCGTTATGACGATGTAATTATTAATTTAAATGTAAGGCATTGTAATTAATAGCAATCGCCATGATTAGTTTAAAGCTCTTATATTTTCCGCATTCGTGGTGTTTAACTCCAGAAGGTTCACGGTTACTTTGTTTTAACGCTATTTTAATACTTGGTTATTGTATATACGCGTGAGTGTTGCATTTATTGCAACACTGTATTGTAAATATATCATTTCCAGCAATGTATAACTTAGCATATAGTGGATGGGTAGAGCATCACTGGAGTAGTGATAGCACACTTAAATTACAAAATTCTCATGGAGAGCAGCATGGCTAACTATTTTAATACTTTAAACTTACGCCAACAGTTAGAACAACTAGGCAAATGTCGTTTTATGGATCGCAGTGAGTTTACTGACGGTTGTAACTTCATTAAAGATTGGAACATAGTAGTCGTCGGTTGTGGTGCGCAAGGTCTTAACCAAGGTCTAAACATGCGTGACTCTGGTCTTAATATTTCTTATGCATTACGTGGCGCTGCAATCGCTGAAAAGCGTCAGTCTTTCCTTAATGCATCAGAGAATGGTTTCGTTGTAGATACTTACGAGAATCTAATCCCACAAGCGGATCTAGTATTAAACTTGACTCCAGACAAACAACACTCAAACGTTGTTGAAACAATTATGCCGTTGATGAAACAAGATTCAACGCTAGCTTACTCGCACGGTTTCAACATCGTTGAAGAAGGCATGCAAGTTCGTTCAGACATCACTGTTGTTATGGTTGCACCTAAGTGTCCTGGTTCTGAAGTACGTGAAGAATACAAACGTGGCTTCGGTGTTCCAACACTAATCGCTGTTCACCCAGAAAATGATCCAAAAGGCGATGGTCTTGCAATTGCTAAAGCATACGCATCGGCAACTGGTGGTGATCGCGCTGGTGTACTTGAATCATCGTTTGTTGCAGAAGTTAAATCTGACCTTATGGGTGAGCAAACTATCCTATGCGGTATGTTACAAACAGGCGCTATTCTAGCATTTGATAAAATGGTTGCTGACGGTAAATCACCAGCATACGCAGGTAAATTAATTCAGTTCGGTTGGGAGACAATCACTGAAGCACTTAAATACGGCGGCATCACTAACATGATGGATCGTCTATCTAACCCTGCTAAATTGAAAGCATTCGACATGGCTGAAGAAATGAAAACAACACTTCGCCCATTATTCGAAAAGCACATGGATGACATCATCACAGGTCACTTCTCATCTACTATGATGGCTGACTGGTCAAACGATGACGTTAACCTGCTTAAATGGCGTAAAGAAACTGGCGAAACTGCTTTTGAAAACTACCCAGAATCAGACATCGTTATTGACGAGCAAGAGTTCTTCGACAACGGTACGTTATTCGTAGCAATGATCAAAACGGGTGTTGAATTAGCATTTGAAAGCATGGTTGCTTCAGGTATTGTTGATGAGTCTGCATACTACGAGTCACTACATGAAACGCCGTTAATCGCGAACACAATTGCCCGTAAGCGTTTATATGAAATGAACGTTGTTATCTCTGATACAGCGGAATACGGTTGTTACTTATTTGCTCACGAAGCTGGTCCACAGTTACGTGACTACGTTAACGCATTACCAACTGAATTGATGGGTTCTGCATTCGCTGCTGAATCTAACAGTGTTGATAATGCGCGTTTAATTGAAGTTAACGAAGAGATTCGTAATCACCCTGTAGAAGTTATCGGTAAGAAACTTCGTGGTTACATGTCTGACATGAAAAAAATTGTTGGCTAATACCTGATGTAATCATCATGGTGTAAGTTGCTAAGCCCGGTAAACATGACGATGTTTACCGGGCTTTTTTTTGCCTAGGTAAATAGTCTTAAATATCATTCGTTAACCGGTCTAGATTAAAGTTTGTGAATTTTGGTAAACGGCACGACTAAGTGCAAATACAACGTTATATTCGCATTCTAGCTTATTTATTATTTACGAGGGGTTACAGTGAGTCATAATTTTGTGAGATGGCAATATTTAAACGGTATTTTAACGCTTTCTTTTTTTGTTGCTCGTGCTGTTTTTTGCAAAAAAATAATATGATTTTATGAATCATATCGCCTCCAACTTTAAGCTTGGAATAGTATTAATAAGTAAATTAAGTATTGGTTTAAAACCTGAAAATGATAAAAGGTTGGAGTGCTTAATTAGATTCTAGTTACGGTTTTGTGATGCAGAGTAAGAGTATTTAAATAATATGTCGACGAGATAACGATTATTGTCCTTAGTGGTGAAATAAATTGCAAATCCTCTTTACGCTTTTCCTAGTGTAAGTGGTAATAATAAAAATACCAGATGAAGAGTCGTATTTTCATCTGGTCATATTAATTACTATTACACAGCATACGTCGCGATTAGATATTTCACAATTGCGCGAGACTCAAACATATCAACATTGGTGTTTGGATCTTTCAAGAAAGGTACTTGTACTGTGCCATGCTCAGCAAAAAATGCACTGCGTTTAGTTTCTGGTAATGGATTGTATTCACCAGGGCTTAATCGTCTTGTCGCGGGACCTAGTTCACCAAATTGTTGCTTACCTAAATTTACCAATAAATACGGCAGTTCTAATTCACATAACGTCTCACGGACCGGGCGTGAATAAGGGCTACTTTCAAAACTGTATAATACCAATGGGTCGGTTGGTTCTAACGCTGGCTTTTTGGTTTTACCTGCATTCCAACGAATTAATGATGCGGTAGTTGAGCTGGCGCAATTAAAAATATTAGCGCGTAACCGAATTGGTGCGCTGCAATTAGCATAATGCTTGTATAAATAGCTGATGATCTCAGACGCTGAATTTAAAATTGTCTGAGTATTCTTATCAATCAAGAATGGGATTTTGTCTGTACTGTACATTTCTTGGAGCTGCTGCTTGTGACGCTCACCGCCTTTAGGGCAGGGAATAATAAGTACATCAAGATTCAATTCTGAAATCGCTTCACGTACTAAGCGACACAGTGGGTCAGCTTCGTTGTCATACATGATTAACGGATCTTGCTCATTAATCGTGGTTTTTGCCGCTTTAGTGCCTGCCCATAAGCGCGTTTGTGAAGCCAGAGTAGAAGTCAGTAGATCAAACATAGCGTAAATCCGTCTAGTAAAAACTTCATCTTAAATGCACAAATTTGAAAAATCTGTCTAGTCTGAGGCTGGATAATATTATTTTGATGAAAGTGTTATTTCTCGCAAACTTTGAGTTATGGGATTGAATCAGTATAATGCGTTTTTTGCTTGATTTGGGGTAGGGTATGTCGGCCGAATATGACAATCGTTTTGGTGGTATTGCACGTTTATATGGACTAAAAGCACTGCAGTTTTTTAACCAAGCACACGTATGTGTAATTGGTATTGGTGGTGTCGGTTCTTGGGCGGCTGAAGCGTTAGCGCGTTCGGGCGTAGGCAAGATAACATTGATTGATATGGACGATATTTGTGTGACGAATACAAACCGCCAAATACATGCACTAAAAGACACCATAGGTCAGCAAAAGATTGATGTGATGGCAGCGCGTATTCATGCTATTAATCCTGAATGTGTCGTTAACCTTATCGATGACTTTGTCAGTACCGATAATATTGGCGAGCACCTTAGCACTGACTATGATTATGTGATTGATGCGATTGATAGTGTGCGTTCAAAGTCAGCATTACTTGCTCATTGTAAGCGTAATAAAATTAAATGTATCACGATTGGTGCAGCAGGTGGTCAAATCGATCCAACGCAAATCCAGGTGACAGACTTAGCGAAAACATACCAAGACCCATTAGCGGCGAAAGTACGCTCTGATCTACGTCGTTTGCATAATTTCACCAAAAATACGAAACGTAAATTTGGGATTGAATGTGTATTTTCAACAGAACAACTTATTTACCCTAGTTCTGATGGTGAAGTATGCATGACTAAAAACTTTGCTGATGGCGTAACAGGTATGGATTGTTCGAGTGGTTTTGGCGCTTCAACTGCTGTGACCGCTACTTTTGGCTTGGTTGCAGCATCGCGAGTATTGAAAAAACTAGCAGAAAAAGCCAACGCATAACACGCTCATTTAGCTTATTTGATTAACGCTATTATATGTTAAATGATGAGTTTAAAATGACTTAAACCAGTTAATACAGATAGTGTTAACTGGTTTTTACTTATTAAAATCAACACGCTATTTCTATCATTTCCATATTTAATTCTACAGCCTTCGATAATCCCCTTCATTGTCATCCATCTACTTTGATTTGATCTGCGCTAAATTCGGTTATGTTAATAACTTGTGATAGTATTCAAACATATGTTTGAAAAACTAAACTGATCACATCAAGTAAGGAAACAAGGTATGAGTAAAGTATTTATCGTTGCAGCAAAACGTACTGCTCTTGGTAGTTTTGGCGGTAGCTTAGCAGGTGTTGATGCGGCTACATTAGGTGCAACGGCGATCAAAGGCGCATTAGCTGCAGCAAAGGTAAATCCAGAGCATGTTGATGAAGTCATTGTTGGTAATGTGATTAGTGCTGGACAAGGCATGGGACCAGGTCGTCAAGCAGCAATGCAAGCGGGTATTCCAGCAACTGTGCCTGCTTATACGCTAAACATGATCTGTGGTAGTGGCATGAAAACGATTATGGACGGCGCGGCGCATATTAAAGCCGGTGATGCGGATATCGTCGTCGCTGCAGGTATGGAGAGCATGTCTAACATTCCTTATTTGATGCCTGCGAAAACGCGTTTTGGTTCTAAAATGGGTAACATGACCATGGTCGATGCCATGATTAATGATGGTTTGACTGATGTGTTTAATAATTATCACATGGGGATGACGGCAGAAAATATCGTTGACCAATTTGGTTTAACCCGTGAACAACAGGATACCTTTGCGGTTGGCAGTCAACATAAAGCGGTAGCCGCGATAGCAGCTGAGCGTTTTGTTGACGAGATCGTGCCAGTTGAAATAAAAGTGCGTCGCCAAACACAAAGCTTCGCTACCGATGAATATCCAAAAGACAATACCAGTGTTGAAGGTTTAGCTAAGTTACGTCCCGCATTTAAAGCTGACGGCTCTGTGACCGCGGCAAACGCATCAGGTATTAACGATGGTGCCGCTGCGATTATCTTAGCCTCTGAAGCTGCAGTCGAAAAATACGGCTTAGAACCAATGGCAGAATTAATTGCTTATGGTCAAGGTGGTATCGATCCGCAAGTGATGGGGTTAGGTCCGGTTCCGGCAATCGAACAAGCACTTAAACGTGCCGATATGTCATTAGAACAGATCGAACTGTTAGAGCTTAATGAAGCCTTTGCTGCACAAGCATTAGGTGTTATGACGAATCTGACTCAAGAGCATAATGTCGATATGGACTGGTTTGCTGATAAAACTAATGTGAATGGCGGTGCGATCGCATTGGGTCATCCTTTAGGTGCTTCGGGTGGTCGTATTACCGTGACGCTATTACATGAAATGCAAAAACGTGGTGTTGATTACGGTTTAGCATCGCTGTGTATTGGTGGTGGTATGGGAACCGCTTTGATTGTTAAAAACTTGCAGAAATAGCAGTAAATCAGAAGGTGGTGAATGATGTGTTCGCCACCTCTTTATAACTTGTTATGCAGCTTGAATTGCGGCGATAACGGCTTTTAAACCATTGCCACGAGAAGGGCTAAGTTGTTGCATAAAACCAAGTTGAGCAAAATAGTCATCAATATTAAATGCAGCTATCTCAATGCGTGTTTTACCGTTAACAGCTGCTAATAATGCCGCCATTAAACCTTTTACAATACGCGCATCTGAATCCAGTCCAAACCATAGTCGCCCATCATTGTCACAACTAAGTGCTAACCAAGCCTGACTTTCGCAGCCTTTAATTTGATTTTCTGCTACTTTATAGTCATCAGTCAACGCTGGGATCTTATTACCGAGCAAAATTAATTGGCGGTATTTATTTTGCCAACCTTTTTGTGCGGTTAATAAAGTCATTACATCGGTACTGGTAATTTCGTTACCAAATGGACTTGACGAGAAATCGGTCATTATCATTCCTGTATTACCCACCAGAGGTCGGGTCTGGCAGGATAAAATTAATCTTCTTCGACTGAGATAAATTGACCTGTGGTAGTCAGCTCTATTTCAACTTTTTCGTTGTTGGCGTTACGCGCCTTAATTTCATAGATATTATCGTCATGATCAAACTCGACTTTAGATATATCATGAAAACCTTGAGCAACAAGTAGTTCAATGACTTGCGCTATGGTTTTTTCTGGCTGATGATGGGATGCGTTCGCAAGTGCGACTGGGCTTAGCAAAATCAGTATTAAATAATAATATTTTAGCAAAATTTGACCCTGTTAATACTCTATTCATTTAAACAACGGTACTCTAGAACCTATGAAAACACGAATCCTATTAACTGTCATGTTAATCTTTATTTCATGGCGGAGTGTGGCAATGCCGCATATCGAATATGAAGAAGATCTAGATGAGGTCTCTGCCGCGGTGAAGGCGCAGGAGATCAGTCCTTTTATTGACTTATTAGCGATTATTGAACGCGATTTTAATGGTCGCCGGGTGATTAAAGTCGAGCTCGAAAAAGAAGATGATTATAGCGATGATGATATTTGGGTATATGAGATTAAAATGCTCGATGCCGATCGAAATGTTGTCAAAGCGGAGTTTGACGCAAAAACGTTCCGTTTATTAGCGATTAAAGGGCACAGACTAGAGCGATTTTTTAACAAAAATAGGTAATCATGAAAGTATTAGTTGTTGAAGACGAACCGCAATTGGCGCAGCAAATGCAGCAACAATTAACTGAGCAGGGTTTTATTGTTGATTGTGCTTATGATGGTGAAGACGCGCATTTTATGGGTTCCACAGAAACCTATGATGCCGTGGTTTTAGATCTGGGCTTACCTAAAGTCGACGGTTTAACGGTATTGAAAAAATGGCGTGCTGAAAACCTTACTATGCCGGTCATTATTCTGACTGCGCGTTCGTTATTGCACGAAAAAATTGAAGGTCTAAATGCGGGTGCAGATGATTACCTCGCTAAACCATTCCAAATGGGTGAACTGGTTGCGCGTTTACAAGCCTTAGTACGTCGTGCAGCCGGTAAAGCTTCATCGATTGTGACCGTTGGCGATATACGCTTAGATATATCGGCATCAACAGTGACAAGAGCTGGCTTGATTGTCACTTTGACGGCGCATGAATTCAAAGTATTAAGCTATTTAATGTTACATCTTGGTCAAGTGGTGTCTCGCGCTACGTTAATTGAGCATATTTATGCCCAGGATTTTGATCGTGACTCCAACACTATCGAAGTGTTTATTGGCCGTTTACGTAAAAAATTAGGCAGCCAGATGATCGAAACGGTACGTGGGTTAGGGTATAGGATCGGACAAGATTGAAACGTTATTCATTAAAAAACCGACTATTGTTTGCCGCAGGTGGTTGTTGCGTGGTGTTGATTTTGGTGACTGGTGTTACTGTTCAGCGCTACATGAAAGAATATTTACGCAGTGAATTGGTTAATAAATTAACGCTCTCGTTAGATGAGTTGCTCAGTCGCTTGGATTTAGAACAACCGCTACAATTAGCGACGGACACTAACTCACCTGCTCAGCTGTCGCTTAGCTTCTTACCCATTACCCCTTTGTCTGAACCGCGTTTTAGTCAACCTTATTCGGGTTATTACTGGCAAATTCAAACTCAGCAAGAAATTTTAAACCGGTCTCGTTCCTTGTGGGATACAGAGTTAAAATTCCAGCATTTAGATGATGAATTTGGACTGGATTCTTTTATTACTTTAGGCCCAACAAAACAACCCGTGGTGGTGGTGCAGCAGAAGGTTAAATTACCCGATAGCGAAGTATTCTTTTGGGTTTCTGTGGCTCAAGAGAATGGCAGTTTGGCTGTGGCGCTTGAAGGTGTGACTCGCAGCCTGCTAATTGGTCTTGGTTTGTTGGCGTTCGCAGTCATGTTATTAATTTTATTGCAGCTAACTTGGGGTCTTAGACCGCTTACTATATTGCGCAGAGAATTAGCGGAAATTGAACGTGGTGACAAAGCCTGTTTTCAACATCAATACCCGCAAGAAATTGATCCCTTAGTGAAGGATATTAACCGTTTACTGAGTCACCATCAGCACTTGTTAGAGCGAGCCCGTACCAATGCGGGGAATATGGCGCACGCATTAAAAACACCACTCAGTATTATGCAAAATGAATTAACTTCAACTCAGTTGGCACAAAGTCCCTTGTTACAACAGCAATTACAGCAAATGCGTCAACATATTGAATACCATTTATCAGCCTCACAGATCGCGGCGAAACAATTATTAGGCACTAAATGCAGTCCTTATACGCAATGCAGTAATGCGGTGTCGGCTTTTTCACGCCTGTATGCCAGTCGGAGTATTACCGTTGAGCTTTGCGTTGACAAGGCTTTAACAGTAGCTGTTGATGGCCGTGACTTTGATGAAATGGCAGGTAACTTAATCGAAAACGCCTATAAATGGGCTGGAACTCGTATTGTTATTTCGGCATCAGTGGTTGGCGAACAGCTGAAAATGACGATTGCTGATGATGGACCAGGGATGACAGAAAGTGAGTGTAATCAGGTACTGGAACGTGGCCAACGGCTAGATGAACAAGCACCTGGTCATGGTCTGGGACTTAATATTGCGGCTGAAATGGCGCGCATGTATCAAGGTCAGCTGACATTACAGCGCGCTTCACTGGGTGGCTTAGAAGCGCGATTAACGTTACCTTTACGTAACCGTTTATAAATTGGTTGCATAAGGCTTGGTTTTATAACAGCTTGATGTATTCGACTTCAACTTCAGGTGTCGAACCACCTTCGAACTCACCGAAAATACGTAATCGGGTGTTGTTATCAATGGCCACTGGCAACTTAATATCATCATCAAGCTCGATGATTACTTGGCCTGTGTCATCAGCAAACATGAATTTATCGGCGCTTATCTGATGGACTAACTTACCTTCTAAAACAACATCTAACTCACTAAATCGACCGACATTCTCAAGGTTATCTGCGACTGTTGAGACGTTCATTGCTGGACCAGTATAGTTAATGGAATGCTTATTATGATCTTTTGCTACAGCAAGAGTTGGTAACATAATAATTGCAGCTGCAAGACCGATGATTGTTTTTTTTAGCATTTTTAATCTCCTTGAAACACTCAGGTTTCATTGTTGGTGTTCAATATCAATGTTGATGATGCTATTAAACAACATTGATACTGAATACAATCTGAGTGTGCTGTTCATATTCAGTACATGTTTGGAGATGTAATTTTTTAGAATGGATTTTTAAAGTAAATCTTGTAGTTCATTCAATGCTTTAATGAAGAAATCTATCTCTGCTTTGGTGTTGTAAATCGCTAATGATACTCGAATAGTGCCGGATAAGTTGAGGCTCTGCATCAAGGGTTGTGCACAGTGATGACCAGTGCGCACTGCAATACCTTGTAAATCTAACAGCATACCTACATCACCATTATGTGCGTCACCCATAATAAAGCTGACTCCGCCTGCACGATGTTGAGGCGAACCAATAATCTTAATACGTGGCATGTTTTCGAGTTGTGCTGTGGTGTAGGCAAGCAGTTCAGCTTCGTGATCCGCCAGCGCTTGACGATCGTAACTGTCTAGAAAGGTCATTGCGCGGGCAAGACTGATCGCGCCAGCTATGTTTGGTGTACCCGCTTCAAATTTGAACGGTAATTCGTTATAAGTGGTCTGTTCAAAGCTCACGGTTTTAATCATTTCGCCACCCCCTTGCCAAGGCGGTAATTGATTCAGTGCTTCTTCTTTACCCCAGAGTACGCCGATACCTGTTGGCCCATACATTTTATGCCCAGAGAACACATAGAAGTCACAACCGAGCTTTTGTACATCAACATTCCAATGCGAAATGGCTTGAGCACCATCGATTAATACCTTAGCACCCGTTTGCTTGGCTAATGCTATTATCTCTTCAATCGGGTTCACAGTACCTATCGCATTCGAGACATGACTTACAGCCACTAATTTGGTTTTATCGCTTAGTAATTGCTTATACGCCACCATATCAATATCGGTTGACGGTAATAGTGGAATAATCTTGAGGATTGCGCCTGTGCGCTGTGCTAGCATTTGCCAAGGCACGATGTTGGCGTGATGCTCTAAGGTAGAAATAATGATCTCATCACCAGTTTGGATACTGGTCGTTAAGCAATTTGCGACTAAGTTAATGGCTTCGGTTGTACCGCGGGTCCAAATTATTTCTTTACTGCTATTGGCATTAATAAATTGTGCACAGATATCGCGGGCATTTTCATAAGCAGATGTAGCTTGCGCACTTAATGCATGTGAAGCGCGATGTACATTTGCGTTAATGTCACGATAATAGGTATTAATCGCCTTTAGAACACACAAAGGCTTTTGGCTTGTGGCCGCATTATCTAAATAAATTAATGGGTGATCATTCACTTGTTGGGATAATACGGGGAACTGTTGTCTAAGGTCGGTTAATTCTATATCGTTAAGCATGGTGTAAACTCACTATCAAGGAGTGGGGATTATAACCTGAAAGAACGCCTTGCGCATTTGTACATTTAGGCGAATTGAAATACTTTTTTCAATTATTATAATTTAATTTTTATTACTTGTTTTTGGCCTTTTTTTTGTGTTTCAAATGGTTTTATTGCATTTTTGCGCGGTAAACAACCGGTGGTGCTTGTTTTTAACGCTATTTATGTGTGATTAAAGATGGTGATATTTTGCACTATTATTGATTTGTGTCTGGGTTTACTGTATAAACCCAGCATTAAAAGTATACCTAGTAGCTTCAAATGCGACTATGTAGACACTTATATTTGAAGTTATTGGAGCACACTATGTCAAAAGTATGCCAAGTTACTGGTAAAAAA
>Ga0209395_1002372_pt1 | contig 24756 bp, 16 predicted proteins | sample GOMGulsemesocosm_3_FD_184635 | JGI IMG/M metagenome (GOLD analysis project Ga0209395, IMG submission 184635) | Methane-oxidizing microbial communities from mesocosms in the Gulf of Mexico - GOM9D Gulf of Mexico (SPAdes) (version 2) | ecosystem: Environmental > Aquatic > Marine > Cold seeps... | reverse complement strand
CGAGAATATGGTATTAATAATAAAGAGACTAACAAGAAATTATCTTGATAGCCTGATAAGAAAGATTGATCGAATAAAGGTGTTTTACATGTCACAAGAGAATCAAGAGAGAGATGACTTAGAAAAATTTCAGGCATTTTCTGGGCCCGCATTAGAATGGGCAAGGTACTTTGCCTCATTAATAGGAGCTCGATATAGTTTTCCCTTCGGACCCGATGCCATGGTGTATAAAGTGGCAGGTAAGATGTTTGGTTTAATCTATCAAAAAGATGAGATATTAAGGCTAAATTTAAAGTGTGATCCTGAGCATGCGCAGGAACTGAGGCATATCTTTAGTAGTGTGATACCCGGTTACCACATGAATAAAAAACACTGGAATACTGTGTTGCTAAACGGCGAGTTGCCTAAAGGGGAAATCGAAAGACAAATAGATCACTCTTATCAGCTTGTTGTTAATAAGTTACCTAAAAAACAACGTCTGCTCTTGACTCAAGATCGCGCAAGTAATGATTAAGTAGGACGCTTAATATTTAAGAAATGTACTTAACGATTAAGGGGGTTATTTTTAATAGATGACTTTCAGGTAGGGAGTATTAATTGAATGAAGTGTATCAAGCAAAGTGCCCAATTAGACTTAAGGATTTAAGCCTAACTGGAGATTTTGTGGTTTAACGTTAACGCTGTTTATGATTTTATTGATTGCCTGGCTGAATAGTGAATTGATCTTTTTATTAAACTCATAAAATGCATTGGCTGTGTTTTGGCTCTCTGCATCAAAGCCCCATTTAGCTAATAGTGCTTCGTATTCTTGTTGTGAATCCATTATGTATTCCTCTTATAAAAGTTGTTTTGTTGTTTAATTACTACAAAACCTATGTTAAAGCCCTCTAGCTAAGGAAACAAACGATGCTTTTTCACCAAATAGGTTAGAATAATTCATCTATCTACATTTTAGATTCCAATGTTACGCATGCCTTACTTTCTTTTATTCATGATTTGAGCCTGCCTTCTTATCTCATTTACGCTCAGAGGCGTAAAGTAAGCGTATTAAAAAGCGGTCAGGCAAAGTTAATAAAAAATACAGGTATAAAGCGCGAAATGGCATATTTGTTGGCGCTTTTATTTAGGGAAGCTGCGAATAAATTCTCCCGCCTCAGCGTGTGGATAAAAGACTTAAAATTTAAGGCGAGGAACGCAACTTAATAGTGATTCTATTGATCAGCTCCTCAACTTAGAGATAAGGTTTTTAGGCTACGCCTTTAGGTCTCAGAAAAATGTCACCCTATGTTGTCCTTTCTAGAAGGTACCTCAGACCTCAAACAATAATCACATCAAAGTGACACCTTGTTTGACGTTTTTCTGATAAGACTGAGAAGAGGTTGCTTAATCGCAGGTTCCCTAGTTAAGTGTTAGAGCATTTTTATTTTTAGCTCCGATGGGGGCATTTCGTGTAAATCTTCTACATAATAACTTTCGCTGTTTGCTCCCTGCCACCACTGTTTCCAAGGATAAGGTAAATCAGCTTCGGTGTTTAATTCACCGTCTTTAAGGTTGGGTATCATAACGCCCAAGGAGATGCTCAGGCTGTAATTGGTTCTACGTTTGATCATATTAGCACTGAGTTTTCGAGGGTCATCTAGCCCTAGGCTGCCCACTAATTCAAAAAAGCTGTCCAAAGTATTTCGCTGAAAGTTCATGACGCGTTTCGCTTTGGCTTCGATATCGATGGCTTTACCACGTGTCGGGTCTTGAGTTGCGATGCCGGTCGGACACAGATTAGTATTGCAGGCTTGGCTCTGAATACAGCCTATTGCTAACATCATAGTACGTGCCGCATTAACGACATCAGCACCGGCAGCAATTTTGCTTAATAAATCAAAGCTTGATGCCGTTTTTCCTGAGGCGATAATACGGATGTTTTTACGGATACCACTCCCGATTAGCATGCTATTAACCAGGTATACTGCATCTAGGCAGGTCATGCCTAGGCGGTTGGTGAATTCTACGGGCGCGGCACCTGTGCCGCCCTCAGCACCGTCTACTGTAATAAAGTCAGGGTAAATATCTTTCTCAAGCATTGCCTTACAAATACCTAAAAACTCAGCGGGGTTACCAAGGCACAATTTAAAACCTATCGGCTTGCCCTTGCTTAAATTACGCAGTGTTTGAATAAATTCTAACAGGGCTTTAGGGGAGTGGCATTCGGGGTGTATTGCAGGTGAAACACAATCTTTATCTTTTGCGACACCACGCACGCGGGCTATTTCATTTGTAATCTTGGCTTTGGGTAATACACCACCATGGCCGGGTTTAGCACCTTGAGAGAGTTTTATTTCAATCATTTTTATTGCTTTGAGGTTTGCCGTTTTGGCGAAACTGTCAGGGCAGAAATCCCCCTTTTGGGTACGACAGCCAAATAGTCCGGACCCTATCTGCCAAACAATGTCACCACCATGTTTTAAATGATAAGGGCTAACGCTTCCTTCCCCTGTGTTGTGACTGAATTGACCTTTTTTTGCGCCTAAATTGAGGGCCTCGATTGCTTGGCTACTTAACGCGCCAAAGCTCATGGCCGAAATGTTGAGGTAAGCTGCACGATAGGGCTGTAAGCAGTCAGGTCCACCAATGAGGACTCTTTTATGTTCTTCATTCACTTTTTTAGGTGAGAGGGAGTGCCAGAGGCTTAGGTAATTCTCTTCTAATAAATCCCTTTGCGTACCAAATGCTATGGTGTCACGAACATTTTTAGATCTACGATATACAAGGCTTCTTTGTTCACGGTTAAAGGGGAGCTCCTCGGTTTCACTGGCAACAAAGTATTGATGAATCTCTTTACGAAAATGCTCTAAAAAATAACGTATGTATGCGCTGACAGGGTATAGACGATTTAAACTGTGCGGGCTAAAGAAAATATCATAGGCACCAATGACGCTATAGACTAATGTCAATAAGAGGCATACAAGAGATAAGTTGGAGCCTGTGGTATTGAACCAAGTTAGGGTCAGCGTATTTCCTAGTATGGCAATGAGCCAATAGCAGGTTTGCATTAGAGTCATAATTATTTCTCACGCCTATAAGTTTAATTAGGTTCAAATGAGTATATGTGCAGATTCCGAGGATGTGGTGAAGTTTCAATGGATTTTTTGAATCAAAATAAGAAATTAATGCAAAGTAGTAAAAAAATATCCGGTGTATTTATGGAGTCGAAAAAGTCATAAATTGAGCTATTAGTCAGGGTAATAGTGGAGAAATTCATCATAACTGCATACTTTCACCGTTAAATGCAGCTAGGAAATGCTTTATATGGCTGATAGGTTGGACTTAGGGAAGGTATAGAGTGTATTTGAATTAAAATAATAGGTATGAATTTTTTATTCAGCCCATTAATTACAGGCATTTATCTTGATGCAGAAGGGTAGTGATGAATTTGTTAACGACCAAGCAAGTAGTGTTACGTATCTTAATGATTATCTTCTTTGTGGAATTGATAATCATGTTTATTTTACAAATAATCCCTCACACTTTTCACTCCTATGTAGAGTCATCACTTGATGCTTTTTTATTGACCATGTTCTCACTCGCACCCATTTATTACTGGGTGATTAAACCCTTTGTCGATGCGAGAGAAGAGGCGATGAATGACATTAAAAAATTGGCATTAACAGACCCCTTAACCCAGCTGGGTAATCGTCGTTATTTTCTTAATCACATGGAGAAAGTGATTTCGAGCAATGGTCGTTATGAGGAGCAGGCCGCCATTTTATTAATTGACCTTGATGGTTTTAAAAAGGTGAATGATACCTATGGCCACGAAGCCGGTGATGCGCTGTTAGTTGAGGTTGCATCAAGAATGCAGGCTCTCATTCGCTATGAAGATGTGGTTGCCCGTTTAGGGGGGGATGAATTCGTTATTTTACTGCAGCGTATGTATGGCAATAGTATGACTAACCGTGAAATAGTGCAGCAGATAGGCATAGAGTTAATCGGCATTATTAATCAACCTTTTCATTTCAAAGGTCAGGTTTTAAGGGTTGGGGGCAGTATTGGTGTGCGTTTACTCGGGGGCGATGACAAAGATGTTGATGGTTTAATTCGCGATGCAGATGTGGCTATGTACGAAGCAAAAAAACGAAAAATACCTAAGGTTGTCTTTTCTTAATAGCCACTAACGTTCATCATGAGAGTGCTATAAAGTGACACTTATTAGTGATTTGACGGGTACTGGGTAAGGCATTTTATTCAAGCATAAAAAAAACCGATCAACGGGGAGTTTGATCGGTTTTTGCATTTCACAAGATCATTATAACGATTACATTTCACGATTTACTTGCTTTTGCTTTATTACGATTAAAAAGATTAAAACATAATTTTTTTTAATAACAGGAAAACTTAATCTCTGTAATATTTAGATTCTTGTCTTTGTTGTTTTTGCGCCAGCTTTTTGCGGCGTATCTCTTCTTCGGTCTCGATACGAATTGGCTTTAAAGACTTTACGTGTGCTTGTTGACCAAGATTATTTGCCAACACGAATATTGCCAAGCAAACTGCTGAAAACATCATAAATTCGATCATATTGGCGTACTCCAGTTTCTTTAACTTTCTTTTACTATGATTGAATCATGGATTAAAAGGTTCAATAGGTAAAGTAAGAAAATTATGTTTTAAGTAATTTTTCTATGTTTCATGTCAGTGTATATGGAGCTTTCCTTCACGATTACAAGTCGTCTATTAAAAATAAGCGGTCTAACCTTTCATATTCTTAAGGCGCTTACTCAGTGCTGGTTGTGACACACCTAACATTCGCGCGGCAAGAGATTGATTGCCCTGCGCTCTATCCATTGCCTCAGTTACCAGTTGTTCTGCCATTTGGGTGAGCGTTGGGATTGGCATGCTGGGGTGAAAGGTGACGCTCTCACCGTTTGTTAGATTAATATTTTCCTTATCGAATAGATGCGTGAAGCTGGAGGTGTCCAACGATTCACTATGGCTGCGACTAACCGCATCATACACCAGTGCTTTCAATTCCCTCGCATTACCTGGGAAGGAGTAGCTGCTTAATAAAATGGGTAAGCTTTTAGGGATTTGCGGGTAACTTTTATCAAGCTCATCACAGGCTAATTTGACAAAGTGATCAATCAAAATGGGTAAATCGGACAACCTCTCTCTAAGGGGAGGGATTTTAACTTGATGGGTCTTTAGCCTGAAAAATAAATCTTTTCTGAACTTGCCTTCATCTTGTCTAAGGGCTAAGTCTTGGTGTGTTGCTACTATCACCCGAGCTTGAATGCGTTTGGGTTTGTCGCTGCCTAAGGGATAGTATTCGCCTTCTTGAAGCAGACGTAATAATTTAACTTGAGACGCTAGGCTTAAATCGCCAATCTCATCAAGGAAGAGAGTACCGCCCGCCGCTTTTTCGACTAGACCGGGTCTCTCCTTATCCGCCCCTGTAAAGGCGCCTCGGCTATGGCCAAACAAGGTGTCTGCAAAAATATCATCATCCAAGCCTGCGACATTAACCGTGACTAATTCGCCTTTTCGTGAGCTTAAAGAGTGAGCGAGATTAGCAAACAGCTCTTTACCTACACCGCTTTCACCACAAATTAAAATGGGTTGATTGGTTCTTGCTATCGATTCTAAGTACTTAAAAACAGACCACATTGATGATGCTGAGGTAATGATAGAGTCAAATAATTCAGGCTTTTGTAGCTCGGTGGTAAGCATTTGGCGTCTTAGTATTTGGTTTTCAATGCTTAACTCTTGGGTGCGTATTGCTCTTTTTATACCTTCAATTATTTGGCTTTGTTCTGTTGTTTTAACAAAGTAATCAAAAGCGCCCTGTTTTACACAATCGACAGCGGCTTCAACTTGATTGAGACCACTGATGATAATAACGCAAACATCCGGGTATTCTTCTTTAAACCAAGAGAGTAAATCACGACCGGATAGCCCTGGCATGGTCAAGTCTAAAAGTACCAGACCTGCGTTTAGTTTTTTCATCAGCTCAGGGACGCTTCTGGGTTCAGAGCAGGTATGAATATGCGTAATGTCATTACGTTCAAGGGTCAGTGACATGCTTCTTAAAAAGGACGTCTCATCATCAATTAAAAGCACAGGGAATTGCGGATATAAAGTTGAATCTGACATAGTGCGATTACTTCTTAATGTCTAAAGGAGGTTATTAATAAGTTTGCAAGTTAAGAACGTATATTACGCTTTTTATGGCTTAACTTATGGTTAAGTAGATCTGTATATTTACTTCATCTTAGTCGGCTTTTTTTCTCTTGTTAACAGGCTACTTAAGGAAGGTAACAAGGTAGGCTAATGGTAACGCTTGTTCCTAATAGTTTGACTGAATCAAAGGTCATGTTGCCCTCATGGGCCTGTACTATGCTGGCTGAGACAGACAATCCTAAGCCCGTTCCGCCTAGTTCACGTTTAGTGGTAAAAAAGGGATCCGTTAAGCGAGGTAGTAAGTCTTCATCTATGCCGCGGCCTTGATCCTCAACTTTAATCATGACATGGGTCTGATTTAAATTGAGCGAGCTGGAAACACGGATGCTTTGAGCTTTAGAATCTAGCGCATCACAGGCATTGATAATCAGGTTAATCATCACCTGTTCTATACGCTGAGCACTGCCCATGATAAATAAGTGCTGATCCTGTAGTATCAGTTCAAAATCATCGGTAGCCGTCCTGATTGACTTATCAACCAACCTAACAGCGGTCTGAATGACTTTATTAATATCGACTTCTTGTTTGATGGCATCGGGTTCTGAACGTGCAAAGTCTTTTAGATCATTGACAATGTTACGGATCTTAATAGTTCCCTGGTCCATTTCATCTAAGAGGTAGGGAAGCTCCTGTTTAATGCGATTAAAACTTAGTCCTGCTAACTTGAATTCGCCATGCTCTTGGGCATGGGCTTCTAATTTCGGTATGGCATCTACCCACGCCTCTCTTAATAGAGGAAGGTTGAGCATTAGTAACCCGGTAGGGTTGTTGATCTCATGAGCGACACCTGACACTAAGACCCCCAGAGATGCCATTTTATCGGCTTGAATAAGCTGTTGTTGTTGCTCGAGAATTTGAGATGAGCGTTTTTCAACTTCTTTGCGCAACATAGAATTCCAAACCACAATGCCTGCTAGGATAAGTAATAATAGGGTCGCGGCAATGCCCACTATTTGAGCAATGACGTCCCAAGGTAATACTTGTTTTTCAAGAGAGCCTAACCACTTTTCATAGATTTCCTGCTGGCGGCCGGTATTTTTCAAAATAGCCAGACCTTCAGTGAAGCGAGAGATTAAGTCTTCATTTTCTGGCAGTACACCATACCCTAAACGCTGTCCCTGAACAGGACTACTAATAGGATAAATATTGGTTAGCCCCATTTCTTTAGTGAGATAAAGGCTAGGTAAATTAGCGATCAGTGCAAAATCGTGTTTCCCCGCAGCCAGCTGCCTTATCGCTTCAAGATGCGTTGCCACAGGAATGATCTTAGCGCCTATGCCTTCATTAATCAGATACTCATGCATTATGCTGGCATTTTGCACTATGACTTCTTTGTCTTTAAGCATGCTGACTTCAGAAATTCGCGGTGAATCATCGCGCGCAAAAATGGATTGATTCACTATCGAGTGAGGGGGTGAAAATAAGATAGTCTGGCCGCGAATAATGGAATAGGCGATACCTTGCAGTACATCGACATCCTCCTGATAGAGTGCTTTCAAAGCGCTATTCCAATCGCTCATGCGAAACTCAACCTCAAAACCCATTAAGTCAGCGATTGCTAGTGTCAGTTCGACATTGTAACCATCGGGTTCACCATATTGATTTACGTACTCATAGGGCGGGTAGCTATGGTCAGCACCGACCACAATAACAGGTCTTTCCATCGAGCCAATGGGTACTTGTTTAGTGGCGTTTACTGGCAGAGAAAGCAAGCAAAAGATGAAGACTAAAAAGCGTAAACATCTGAGTCGATTTAGGGCCGTTGAAATAAGTAGCTTTATCATAGTGTGTCTGGAAAAGGGTTGGATAGGGGTATGTTAACCAGTTGCAAATCAGATGAAAAGCGAACTTTTTTGCGTAAAAAATAAAAAGGCTTTTGCTTTATAACAAAAGTTATAGCTATAGCTTTTGTTATAAAAGATCAGTGAGACCTTAAATACAGGGCTTTGAACCTATAAATAGCGCTTGATAATGCTGCTATCGAAAGGGGGTATAACTTTTATTATAATTTTATTAACGTAAGTTTACATAGTTACATTTCTATTAATTCCTTACAAATCAATGATTTAAGTGTGTTTTTAAAAGTTGGCATCTAATTTGCTATATATGACCTTGTAAAACTGAACGACATAAAAATAATGAGGACATTATGACAATTAAAAAAGCAATCTTGAAAACTATGCTGGTACCAGTTCTAGCGGGTGCATCTGTATTAACTATGGCTGCTGCCGATGATAACTTCATCTCTATCGGTACTGGCGGTGTAACAGGGGTATATTACCCAGCTGGTGGTTCTATTTGCCGTATGTTAAACAAAGAGCGTAAAGTTCACGGTATTCGTTGTTCAGTTGAATCAACAGGTGGCTCTGCTTATAACGTAAACAGCATCCGTTCTGGCGAATTAGAATTTGGTGTCGCACAATCTGACGTACAAGCCTCTGCACTGGCAGGTGTTGGTCAATTTACAGGAAACCCATATCCTGAATTGCGTTCAGTTTTTTCTATACACCCAGAGCCAATTCACATGATGGCGCGTGCTGATTCAGGCATTACCACATTTGAAGACCTTAAAGGTAAGCGCGTTAACATTGGTAACCCAGGTTCTGGTAACCGTGCCATGATGGACCTTCTAATGTCTGAGCGTGGTTGGACAAAAGAAACTTTCCGTATCGCTGCTGAGCTTAAGTCTTCTGAACAAGCTCAAGCTTTGTGTGATGATAAGTTTGACGTAACAATTTGGTTGTCTGGTCTACCTAACGGTTCTGCTCAAGAAGCAACAACGACCTGTGACGTTAACATGATCCCAATGAACGATCTTGTTTCTAAAGCTATCTTGAAAGAGCACGGTGAATACTCTTCAGTTATTATTCCTGGTGGCATGTATTCAGGTAACGAAGAAGACATCGAAACCTTCGGTCCTAAAGCAACATTGGTAACCTCTAGCAATGTCCCTGAGCAAGTTGTTTATCAGCTGACTAAATCAGTGTTTGAAAACTTCAACTCTTTCAAACGTCTGCACCCTGCATTTAAACGCCTAAACCCTGAAGACATGGCTAATACCGCTTTGGTTGCACCACTTCATGCTGGCGCTGCTAAGTACTACCGCGAAATGGGTTACATCAAGTAACTGAGCTACCGTTAACGTCTAAAAATAGCCTGTTAAGTTTTACTTATAACAGGCTATTTTAGCACTTAACAAAGTGAGCCTAGGGTTCACAACCTGCGTTAATTAAGTTTCTACCGTTTTAAGTTTTGGGTGACTAAATCTCGTCATAACTGACAGGGTTTGGTCACTCTTTTTTAATTCGTTTTTTGTTAAATCTATTTTGATTACCATTAGGTGATTATACTGGAGCCTAGTATGACTAGTGATGCGAAAGTGTCTCCTTCTTCGGAGCAACTGGACGACCTCATCGCTGAGGCAGATACGGGAAATCGACAGCCAAAAAGTCGTTTCGCCGTTGCTTTACTGTTTTTTTTACCACTCACCTGGTCGCTTTATCAATTATGGATTGGTTCGCCTTTACCTTCACAGTTAGGGATTGGCTTTCTAAATGATACTGAATCAAGAGCCCTCCATTTGGCATTTGCTGTCATGCTTGCCTTTCTTGCTTTCCCCGCGTTTAGTAAAAGCCCTAAAAATCGCATTCCTTATTTAGATTATGCTCTGGCCTTACTTGCCGCTTTTTGTGCGAGTTATATTTATTTATTTTATGAAGCCTTGTCATTACGCCCAGGCTTGCCAACAACTCAAGATTTAGTCGTCGCAGGTGTCGGTATTGTATTGACCCTTGAGGCAGCGCGCCGTTCTTTAGGGCCGCCACTTATGTTGGTTGCTTTATTTTTCTTGGCCTATGTATTCTTTGGCGATAGCCTCTATGTGCCCGACATATTACGTTGGAAAGGCGCCTCCATTGAAAAAGCCATGACCCATATGTGGTTAACCACTGAGGGTGTGTTTGGTATCGCCTTAGGTGTGTCTTCAGGTTTTGTTTTCTTATTTGTATTGTTTGGTGCGCTACTAAATCAAGCCGGTGCAGGTAACTACTTTATCCAAGTTGCTTTTGCTCTATTGGGTCACATGCGCGGCGGTCCTGCGAAAGCGGCGGTTTTATCCTCTGCCATGACAGGGCTTATATCGGGTTCTTCTATTGCCAATGTAGTGACCACAGGTACTTTCACCATTCCTTTGATGAAGAAGGTGGGCTTTACTGCTGAAAAAGCGGGTGCAATCGAAGTATCCTCTTCAGTCAATGGGGTCATCATGCCGCCAGTTATGGGGGCCGTTGCCTTCTTAATGGTTGAGTATGTGGGTATCTCTTATATTGAAGTGGTAAAACATGCCTTCTTGCCTGCGACTATTTCCTACATTGCTTTGCTTTATATTGTTCACCTAGAAGCACTTAAAAGTAACATGCAAGGTTTGCCACGTAGTACGCCTGCACGTCCTTGGAAAATTCAATTGTTACGCTCTGGTTTAATCACAGCAAGCATGTTGATACTCATGGGTGCATTGTATTATTTCGTGGTCGCGATTAAGTGGCTATTTGGTGACTTATCTACCATTGCATTATTAGCCTTTGTTGTTTTTGGTTATTTTGGGTTGCTTTACTTATCAGCCAAAAAACCTGACCTAGAGATGGACGATGCTAATGCTGAAATTGTGCGCCTACCTAAGTTTGCCGACATTTATCAATCTGGTTTGTACTATCTAGTACCACTAGTGCTTTTGATCTGGTTCCTAATGGTTGAGCGTAAATCCCCAGGCTTATCCGCTTTTTGGGCGTGTATCTTGATGGCATTTATCCTCTTCTCACAAAAGCCATTAAAAGTGTGGATGCGTAAACAAGGTAATATGAAAAATGCCTTTTTTGATGGCCTGGTTGATCTTGCTGATGGCTTGAACACAGGTGCGCGTAACATGATTGGTATCGGTGTCGCGACAGCAACCGCTGGTATTATCGTAGGTACAGTTACCTTGACTGGTATTGGTCAGGTAATGGCTGAATTTGTTGAAATCGTATCAGGCGGTGTCTTGATCATCATGCTCTTGATGGTGGCTTTGATCAGTCTCATATTGGGTATGGGTTTACCGACAACAGCAAACTATATTGTTGTCTCTTCTTTGATGGCAAGTGTGGTTGTGGAGTTAGGTGCGCAGAACGGACTGATTGTTCCTTTGATCGCTATCCACATGTTTGTCTTCTATTTCGGCATAATGGCAGATGTAACCCCCCCGGTGGGTCTGGCATCTTTTGCCGCGGCGGCTGTTTCTGGTGGTGATCCTATCAAGACAGGTTTTACCGCCTTTTTCTATTCGATGAGAACCGCGTTACTGCCATTCTTGTTTATCTTTAATACCGACTTACTTTTGATTGATGTGACCTTTACTCAAGGTGTCGTCGTCTTCTTTGTGTCCTTGGCCGCTATGTTAATTTTTGCCGCAGGGACTCAAGGTTATTTCTTTAGTAAGAGCCGCTGGTACGAATCAGTCTTGTTATTACTGGTTGCCTTTACCTTGTTCCGCCCAGGATTCTGGCTGGATCAAATTATCGAACCGTTTGAAGAACGCGGAGCGACCAGCATGATGTCTTATATCGATGCCACACCGGACTTGAAGCAATTACGCATCACAGTCGAAGGTGAAAACATTGATGGACGTTGGGTCAATAAAACCGTCAATCTACCTATTGCTAAAGAGGGCAGTGCTAACGACCGTCTTTATAAAGCGGCAGGCTTAGAAGTGCGAGAAGAAAATGGCGCTCTTTATATCGATAATCTTGTCTTTGGTGGTTATGCCGAAGCGCAAAAATTAGACTTTGATTGGCAGATTACTCGTTTCCAATTAGAAACTCAAAGACCTGCGAAAGAATGGTTCTTTATCCCTGCATTCTTGCTTGTGCTTGTCATCATGAAGATACAGATGAGACGCCGTGATGAAGATGAAGGTGAAACTAAGATGGCAGCAAGTATAAGCTAGGCAACTGGCTAAGGAAGCTGCGAATAAGTTCTCCCGACTCAGCGTGTGGATAAAATGCCTTAAATCTAAGGCGAGGAGCGCAACTTAATAGTGATTCTATTGATCAGGCCCTCAACTTAGAGATAAGGCTTTTAGGCCGCGCCTTTAGGTCTCAGAAAAATGTCACCCTATGTTGTCCCTTCTCGAAAGGGGCCTCTGTAGTGGTCAAATAATAAGTAGATCAAAGTGATGCCTTGTTTGACGTTTTTTTGATAAGACTGAGATGAGGTTACTTAGTCGCAGGTTCCCTAATATAATACAGACATCTTTTAAAGGCGTTAAAACTTTAAATGCCACTCTATATCCCATTAAACGATTGAACCCTTGGATATGTAGTGGCTAATTTAGTGAGTCCATTTCGTTTCTCATACCTAAATTCAAAGCCGAAGATCGATACATTTTTACCCTAATTAACTAAGTTAATTTTATTAAATACGAAAGCTTTCTGCTTGAGTTCTAAATATATTCTCGGATGTTAATCGGTCCGCTTCATTGTCACGTTTCTAACATCATAACCAAGATGCCTTAGACCAATCTCGTTAGACGTTTACTTTCAAGCAATGTAAAAATGAGTGAAGTAACGTGTTTGTACAAAGTATGTCAGCGATCTCAATATGATTAACAAGCTCATTGTTATTATCAGGTGTGCAATCAATAATTCTATGCTTGCTTCAATCTCCTCTTTTACATGATTTTCATGTCACCTTCTTAAGCAAGTAATACATGTTTTTTGTTCTAGTATTGTCACAATAAATTTTGTGCCGTATTGACCTTAAATAGCGTCTACTTATCCATCCTCTAAACGCTTTCGTTTATCAAGGCCCTTGATACTCTCTAACTTAGGTCAATTGCTGATAATTCATGTTTGTACTGCTTCTTCCTGTGGTAAGAAGCGCATACCAACTTAAGCTGTAGGTCTGTTAAATTCCTATTCAGGTAGTGACTTACTTATTATCTGAATTGAAAATCGTTCAAATTGTGATCTCTGGTATCGCTCAATATCCCTATTATTAAACATTAATTACTAATACTTACGAATATATTTAATTATTCGTATGAAATGTTTCGAATGAAAACATATTCTAAATAGTTGTTTTTAAAAAGAACTTCTTGATTAATTATTATTGGATTTTATTAATCGATATTTAATTATATTAATCTATTTCTAATTGTGAATTTATATTCACAGTTTGAATTTTTTAAAATTATTTATGTATAATTTTGTTAGTGGTTTTGGGTTGTTGGTTGAATGTTAAATAAAGGTATGTATCAAATTTTAAACGTTGATGATACTGATCACTTAGGTTTTAAGGTGGTTGTTTTGAATGATAAAACATATTTAATAATATTTGATTCGTTTTTTAATATATTACAGGGAAACAATTTATTTAACACTATATTTAAAGGTGAGGAGGCAAGGGATGAATTATCCAATCTGGTTAAATTAAAAAATAAGTTTTCAAGATGCATTGAATTCGACTTCGAATTTGATTTTGTCGATAGCTGTAAAAGTTTTAATGCACATCTATACTTTGTGAAAAAAAACAAAAAGCACTATCTTTTTTTAGTTGAAAATAAAATTACTATTAGTAAATTTGATTTAGAGTTTAAACTTAAATACTATGATTTGTTAACAGATTTACCTAACCGTCACTTATTCTATTTGTTATTTGAAAGAATAATAAAGAAAAGGAATACATCTCAGCATGGTGTTATATCGATAAATCTTGATGGTTTTAGAGTAGTGAACAATTATTTCGGTCATAGAGCCGGTGATAATTTGATTTTACAAATCTCTAAAAACTTATCAGCCTATATCTCAAATTCTGGATGGTTGTTTCGCATGGCTGGAGATAGCTTTTTAATACTTCAAGAAAATATTGAAGGTATTAAAAAGTTAGAAATACTTTCGGAAAATTTAATTGATTTAATTTGTACTGTTTACCCTATAGAAAAAATGGAGATGTTAGTAACTGCAAGTATAGGAATAAGTCACTATCCATCCCATGGGTATGATGTTGATACATTATTAAAAAAAGCTGATATTGCTTTGTATGACTCAAAATCGACTGGATATAATAATTATAAGATTTTCAATCCTGAAATGATTAAATCTACGAACGCTTACCTGACGCTTGGAGGCGATTTACGTAATGCGATCGAAAATGAAAATTTCGAATTATATTATCAACCTAAAGTGAATGCTGAAAGTTTTAATATCATGGGTGCTGAAGTGTTAATTCGCTGGCAGCATCCAGAAATGGGGCTGATTACCCCAGATAGGTTCATTCCTATAGCGGAGGAGTCCGGTCTAATTATACCTCTAGGAGAATGGATAATAAGAGATACATGTAGTCAGTTACTTGAATGGGATAAAAATAACGAATTTAACCTGATTGTCTCAATCAATATCTCAATGAAACAGTTAGCGCATAATGATTTTATTGATATGGTAGTTGAAATATTATCAGAATATAAAATAAACCCTAAGAGACTTGAGTTTGAAATTACTGAAACAGTACTCATGAATGATGTGAATAGAATAATAGATAAAATCAATAAATTAAAAGATATCGGTATTAATATTTCCATAGATGACTTTGGGACTGGATACTCTTCATTATCATTTTTGAAAATACTACCTATTGAAATAATAAAAATTGATAAATCTTTTATCCGTGAACTTTGTTGTAGTGATGATGATAAGGCAATCGTAGAAGCTACTATTAATATGGCTTTAAGTTTAAATATAGAGGTTGTTGCTGAAGGGGTTGAAAATATGGAGCAAATAAGAATTTTAAGAAATTATGGGTGTCACTATTTTCAAGGCTATTACTTTTCAAAACCTATTAGAAAAAAACATTTATCAGTTTTTGTAATAAACATAAAAAAATAATCAGTAGTGGTGATGCATATGCTTATTAGTAATTTTAATATCAGAACAAAATTAATCCTTAATTCATTATTGCCTCTGCTAAGTATTGGCATCATTATATTTATCTCATTATCCGGCTTGAAAAAAGCTGATGCGGGTGTCGGTCGGATTTATGAAGATAGGGTCGTACCTTTAGAAGATTTAAAAACGATAGCGGATAATTACGCCGTGTACGTTATTGATGCAGTTAACAAAGCTGATGTTGGCATTATGACAGAACAAGAAGCATTAACTGGGATTCAACAGGCTAGAAAGGAAATCAAGCAAAGGTGGCAAAAATATAGAGCGACCACATTAACGCCCGAGGAAATAAAATTAGCCAAAGAAGCAGAGTTATTGTTTGTTGATGCAAACCGTTCTTTAGACATCTTAGAAATAGCGTTGAAAGAGGAGAGGGAAGGAGGAGAAATGCTAATTCATAAGTTAGAGGCTTTTAACGGACCTCTTTATTACACTATTGACCCTATCAGTGAAAAAATAACAGAACTTGTCGCATTGCAATTGACCTTGGCTAAGAAAGAAAGACGGTATATTAAAGAGGTTTACCAAAACCAGCAGGTCCTGTTGTGGTCACTCACAGGTGCAATAATTTTTATTATTCTCTTTACTAGCTATTTCATCAATAAGTCCATCAATCTCCCGCTTTTGACCCTTAATAATGCGATGAATCAGGTTGCTATTCATTCAGACCTGACTGTTAGCGTAGATAATCAAGGTAATGATGAGCTGGCTAAAATGGCATTTAATTTTAATAGCATGCAAGACCAGCAGCGTAAGTTAATCACAGGTATAAGTAATGCCATTCAGCTGTTATCTAGTGCGGCGTCGCAAATGACCTCTATCAGTGTACTTGCAAGTAAAAATATCAACGAACAGAGAGAAGAGATAGAGCAAGTTGCGAGCGCTATGAACGAAATGGTGTCAACATCTCAAGATGTTGCAGGTCATGCAACAAAGGCAAATCAAAATACTCTAAACATGCAGAACCAAGCGAACGAAGTTAATACGGTCATGGAGAATACCGTTCTTGCTGCGAATTCATTACTGGAGGATATGCTGAATGTTGCTAACCAAATAAAAACTGTCGATGAAGATACCGTTAGTATAGATTCTGTCGTCAATGTGATAAATGACATCGCTGAGCAAACTAACTTACTTGCCCTTAATGCCGCAATTGAAGCCGCACGTGCAGGTGAGCAAGGGCGAGGTTTTGCGGTAGTCGCGGATGAAGTTAGGACTTTGGCTCAAAGAACGCAAACCTCCACTACTGAGATACGAAATACCATTGAAAAGCTACAGCAAGGCACGCGCACTGCCGTTGACGCAGTACAAATTAGTCGCCAAGAAGCAGAGCAAGTGGGTTCGAAAGCAATGGAGGCTAGCCAAGGCTTTACTGGCATCACACAATCTATTGTAATAAGTACAGAGATGAATACTCATATTGCTTATGCAAGTGAGCAGCAATGCTCTGTATCTGAAGAAATTAATGCCTCTCTTGTCAGAATTAGTAATACAGCTCAAGGTTCAGTGGAAGGTGCAGAGAAAATATCCAGCGCCAGTGACCAGTTGATGACACTGGCTTCTGAGCTCAACGAACAAGTGAGTAAGTTTAAAACATAAGAAGCCATTTTTTATGAATATTTGTACTAAATCGTCATATCTCTAAGGCGTTAATGGGCCTTTGAGTGGTACTGATATGTATGTCCTTCTAATATCAATATGTAAAAGCTAAAGAGATACAAACCGAGTATGCATTTAATTGAATACTCGGTTTTTTTGCATGCTTAAAGGATCAAGCCTTTGATCTAAGGTTTCGATATTAGGCTTTTAGTATAAGAGAGATAGACTCGAAACTGGTGCCGTTCCAAGCATTAATTATAAGGTGAGGGTGTTTTGATTCTCGTCTTTGGAATAAAAAAACGAGCATCGACGATTGAGCCGATACTCGTTTTATTGTTTCAATGCTTTGATCTAAGGTTTCGGCGTTAAAGAGATAGACTCGAAACTAACACCGTCCCAACCGTTAATCATAAACTGTCGAATATTTTGGTGGTCTTGACCCTCAGCGTTTTGTAGCACATCAACACGGTAATAATCACCAAACAAGTGTAAGGTTTCAGCCGCTTCCAGGTGGTGCAGTTTAGCGAAGGTGAATATTTTACAAGAGCCATTATTTTGGCCAGCCTCATTGTGCTGAGTGCCATTGCTAAAGGTAGCTGCTTGAAACAGGTACTCGTTATCAATCGTTTCCATCGTATCGCTGAAGGCGATTGACTCTGGTTGAGCTTTTAGGTTTGAGATCAATTCACTGCTGTGTAGCATGGTTATTCCTATCTTGTGGGGAGTGTACGAACTCACTATTCATGACGGCTTTGAATCACTATTAATGTTAAACAAAACAATCATGAAGAATACGCGTAAGACCTGTGTATTTGCCACTGTTATTTATTCGAGGTGCTTTTAACCGTCCCTAGACCAAACAAGTGGTAACACGAAAATGAGAGCAAACCACAGGCGGCCATGATGCCGACCATGGGGACAAAACTATCATTGTGTAAGGCACTGACGAGAATCCCGCCAACAGCACCCATGGCAAAACGTGTGGTACCGGCAAGGGCGGTGACACTGCCATTTAAATTACCTGAATGTTGCATAGCACCCGCCATCAAGCCACCTCCTAATATGCCTAAACAGCCGACAAATATTATAATAGGGATGATTAAAAGTGCTAATGGTGGTTTGTCGAAAAAGGTAAGTGTGGCCATGATTAGTGCGCATACCAACACGGCTTTAAGCGCCTGTTCCGACACTTTTTTAGCCCCCATTTTATCGATGAAGCGCGTATTAATTGTGGTTGCTAGCATCATGGCTATCATGTTTAGGGCAAATAGCCAGCCGAACATTTGCTCACTCACCCCATAAAACTCAATATAAACATAAGCCGAACCTGTAATGAAGGTGATCATACCCGTGAAATGGAAGGAGCCTGTAAGAATGTGCCCCATCACGAGCGGGTTTCGCAATAATTTATAATAATTTGAAAGGGCGCTTTTAAGTGCCAAAGGGTGACGGTTTTCAAGGGCCAAGGTTTCTGGAATTTTATAATAAAATAAGCTAGCGCTTATCAAGGTAATCAAACCTAAGAAAACAAAGATATAGTGCCAATCCAATACCAGTAAGATGATACCACCCAAAATAGGTGCAATCAGTGGAGCAATGGACATGACCAGCATGATATATGACATGGCCTTGGCAAACTGGTCAGCGCTTAATCCATCTTTGACCAACGACTGATTAGCAACGGCAACGGCCGCTCCACCAAACGCTTGAATAGCACGGCCTATCATCAAGCTATTAAAATCATTGCTGAAAATGCATATTAAGGTACCGAAAAGGAAAACCCCCATACCAAAAAGAAGCACCTTTCGACGGCCATAAGCGTCTGATATCGGACCAAATATCAATTGAGAAAAGGCATAAACCCCAAGGTAAATACTGATAGTGAGCTGTACCCAGCTAATATCTACATTAATATCATTTGCAATCGCGGGGATGCTGGGTAAATAGGTATCAATCGCCAGGGGAGTAAGGGCACTTAAAAGGCCTAATATTAAAATAGTGCCAAGGTTGAGAGTCATTCGCGGTTATAATCCTTTAATCTTGCTATAAATGGGGCAGGTAAGCGTTTGTTTAAAATGAGGCGCCAGTATAAGGGATTATGTCAGAACAAAACACGGCTTTAAAACTATCATCTTTGCTGCACTTTTTGGTCTGTTACGTACGAATTTTAACGCACTGATTAGCTTAAGCTTTGGCCTAATGTGTTACCCTTAAACCTTTCTACGGCGCTATCTACACAGCTATCGACACGATTCTCGAGCTAGTAAATAGCGAGGTGATCATCTTCCCCTTCTCGTCGTTGCACCTGCCCTTGCTAATACAAAGGATGTTTATGTTAAGTTTTTTCGAAAAATGGACCCAGCCCTTTCCGGATGATGAGCCAAGCCAACCACCAAGGGGCTTGATCGCTTTTTGCAGGCACTATACCAAGGGCTTTGGATTGCCCTTAATAGTGATGTCATTATTAACCGCGTTACTGGCCATTTTAGAAGTCATATTATTTGATTTTATGGGCAAATTGGTGGACTGGTTATCGACTAAAACCCCCGAAACCTTTATTCAGCAAGAGGGTATGAGTCTGGTCTATATGTCGCTCATGCTATTAGTGGCCTTGCCTATTGTTGTCTTTATTCATTCTTGTGTGGTGCATCAAACCTTGATGGGCAACTTCCCAATGACCATACGTTGGATGGCCCATCGCTATTTACTTAAGCAGAGCATCTCCTTTTATCAGGATGACTTTGCTGGTCGTATCGCCACCAAGGTGCTGCAAACCTCATTGGCGGTACGTGAAGCCGTGATGAAGTTACTCGATGTACTGGTTTTTATTCTGGTCTACTTCATTTCCATGCTGGTGATCATAGCGCAAGCTGATTGGCGCTTAATGTTGCCCATGTTGATTTGGTTAGGCTGTTATATCTTGGTGCAGTTGTACTTTGTGCCCAAATTAAAGCAGATCTCATCGTTACAGGCCGATGCACGATCCACCATGACAGGGCGAATTGTCGACAGTTATACCAATATTAATACGGTAAAACTCTTCTCCCACGACAAGCGTGAAGCCAACTATGCCCAAGAAAGCATGGATGGCTTTTTACAGACAACCTACAAGCAGATGCGACTGGTTACCTTTTTGAATGTCAGTGTTCAAATCCTTAACTATATTCTGTCTTTTAGTGTGGCTTGCTTGTCTATTTGGTTATGGATGCAAGATGCGGTTTCTGTCGGCGCGATTGCTATCGCCATTGCCATGGCATTAAGATTAAACGGTATGTCCCAATGGATCATGTGGGAAATTGGTGGTTTGTTTGAACATATAGGTACGGTTGTTGACGGTATGAAAACCCTGTCAAAGGCACAAACCGTATTAGATGAAGAAGGGGCACCCACATTAGCGGTTACTCGAGGGGATATACATTACCAAGAGACACGCTTTCAGTATGGTAAGCAGGAAGGGGGGATTGAGAACCTCAACCTACATATTAAAGCGGGTGAAAAGGTAGGCCTAGTCGGTCGCTCGGGGGCGGGTAAATCTACCTTAGTAAACCTCTTAATGCGCTTTTATGATGTCGAAGGTGGTGCCATTAAGATAGATGGACAGGATATTGCCAAGGTGCAACAAGATACCTTAAGAGCTCAAATCGGCATGGTGACGCAAGATACCTCGCTGCTACACAGAACCGTGCGTGAAAACCTAATGTACGGTCGCCCGGATGCCACAGAAGATGAAATGATCATAGCCGCTAAACGTGCTGAAGCCCATGACTTCATCCTAGAATTATCAGACCCCCACGGCAACACAGGTTATGATGCCATGGTGGGCGAGCGTGGCGTTAAACTCTCTGGCGGCCAGCGACAACGTGTTGCTATTGCCCGAGTACTATTAAAAGACGCACCGCTATTAATCTTAGATGAAGCGACATCGGCGCTAGATTCAGAAGTGGAAGCCTCCATTCAAGTGAGCCTTAACCGTCTGATGAAAGGCAAAACCGTGATCGCCATTGCACATAGGCTATCAACCATTGCCGCCATGGACAGGCTCATCGTCATGGATGCAGGCAAGGTGGTAGAACAAGGCACCCACGACGAACTCAGCCAATCCGGCGGCATCTACGCTCAACTCTGGGCACACCAAACCGGCGGCTTCCTCGCAGAAGACATAGAAAGCGAAGAAGTCGATTGCGTATGACGTTAGAAAGAAGCAGCGAGAAAGCGCAAAGGAATAGCAGCGAGAAAGCGAAAAGGGATAGCAGCGAGAAAGCGCAAAGGAATAGCCGAACGCCCTTCATATGAAGGGCGTTTTTGATGTATAAGTCTGCAGCCACCGCACGTCATTCCGCAAGGGGAGGAACGAGCCTATCCGGAATCCATGGCGCTAGATGCTAAGTTAAAACCTAATGCGAGGCACAACAACGCCAGTAATTTCTTGCTCGTTCCCATGTTCCACGTGGGAATGCATAGGTATTTCACCCTCAACTAAAACTCAAAACGAAGCACAATAACGCCAGCAACCACCACCTGTCATTCCGGAAAAGGAGGGACGACTTTATCCGGAATCCATGGCGCTAGATGCTAAGTTAAAACTCTAAACGAAGCACAACAATGCCTGCAACCTCTACCCGTCATTCCGCAAGGGGAGGGACGACCCTATCCGGAATCCATAATGCATCTCATCCTCAACTAAAACTCAAAGCCAAGCACAATAATGCCTGCAACCTCCACTGTTATCTTCGAAGGATGACCAGAAAAGAAAACGAAAAAAACTTATCAGGAATCCAAAGTAACGTTCATATGAAACAATGCCAAAAGTAAAATTGAACCGACAATTAATTACAGAAAACTAATATAACTTATTGTTATATAACATTTTTATTATGTTTTTTGAAAGCGAATTAGATTGAAGTGTGGAGAAAAAGAAGTTAACGTCTACGCCATTATGCACGCAATGGATTGCTGACTTTTTTGAAATTGCTTTGAGAGATTTGTTTTGAAAGAGTTTTCCGGTGCAGCTAGGGAGGGGGATCTAGCTGTTACGGCTTTTTTTGAGAGCTAATTAATTCAGCTTGATTAACTTAACAAAATGAGAATTGATTAAAAAATGAATAGTGAGGTGAGTGCATGCGAGATTTCCTTTTAAAGTGGGGTCACTTTCTATCAATTATTTTCAGCCCCGATGTAATCATAAGTGTTGTTATGGCAAGTGTATTCGGCTATTGGTCTATAACCGCTGAAGATGAGATTACTAAAGCTGTAAGTGCTGTTGTTATGGCTATTTTAGCTGGTTTGGCTGGTGCTCGTTTATCAAAATTGATCATAGAAGAGTCACGAAAAGGCCAAATTTTTACTAGAGGACAGTCCGCAGTTCGTGGTTTGGGTCTGATCTTTTCGAACCTTGGTACATTAGAGGCTCAATTAGAAAAAGCGCAAGCAGGTTGCAAAGATAGTCGCTTAGAAAAAGATTTTATTTATATAAAAAACTTCACTGTTTCAGTTCAGAGACAAACCCTCAACTCTATTGAAGAGTGGAAGGATATACTTCCTGAAGCTGATATTCGTAGAATAATTGATGATTTACGTGATAGTGCTACTGCTGCTGATGAACTACGAGTAGCCCTTGAAGTAGTTCAAGAAGAAGTAAGAAAGGCACAAAATGACGCAGGCAATAGACAAAACAAATTAGAAACTTTGACTCAAAAAATGGAAAACCTTGAAATTGAGCTTAAAGCAAAAGAAGGGGAGCTTAAGGATAAAGAAAGAAAGTTGCAGAACTCAGTTTTTTCACCATCTTTACTTACAGTGCCATCAATAGAAAGTGTGCCTTCAGCAATTGCTAATTCAGATTTATTTGGGATTGTAAATGTAAACAGTAAATCCTTATCTCCTACTTCTGGCTCTGAAATAATAATTGGAGATGGAAACACTAACTCCTTATTTCCTACTTCTGATTCTGGGAAAATAATTGGAGATGGAAATGGAATATTTGATTTAAAAAATTCTGATAATTAAATAGAATCTTCAAGCCGATTGATGCCACACAAGAAAGCCTTCAAACCGATTTACATTAATGAATAAGCCAGGTTTTGCATGGACAGCCATCGTAAAAGGTTGTGATTATGAGCTGACTGTCTCAGTTAGTATTGTACTAACAACACCTTTTTTAGTAAGGCTAAATTGGCAGGTGAATTAAATAAATTGCTTTTAGATAAAAATTTAAGCCACACTATGTGAAATTAATTTGGCTTATAAATATGTTTATAAGTTCATGTGAATATTTTGGGATTCAAGCTCACATATTGTGTAAACCATAGTGCTAACAAGTCATTTAAAAAGGAAAACAACAATTGACCTGTGCTTCACGCAATATAGCCAACCATAATTTTCGCTTAGTAAGACGTTAAGTTACTTAAGGAGTTTTAGTGTCAATGGAAATAGAATTTATAAATGACGACTTTGATAGAGCCGAATATCTTCAGAGCTTAGTTTTAACAAAAGCTACAGGTGGTGAAGTTGATGAACAACATTACGTTCAAATGCGACAGCACCTTATGGGGAATCCAAATTATTCAGAAATAATCCCTCGGTGGGTAAAAACCAACAGGAATCTCGATCAATTCTGGCAATTCATTAAGAATAAATTTCCAACTTACGCAGAACGCAGAGCATTCCTAAATGAAGAGTTAAACCCACTCTTAGAATATATTGAAACAAAACAAACTCTGCCACCTGGCAAGAGTATTGATGATGTATTAAGTAAGTTTGACTCTGAAGGTATTCATTTTGCCTGGCAAAAAGCACTTGAGCGTAAAGCTCAAGATCCTGAAGGGGCAATAACTATCTCACGAACTATTCTTGAGTCTGTGTGTAAACATATTCTGTATGCCAAAAACATAGAATTTAATGAGACTAATATAGAAATATCAGAACTATATCGACTTACAGCAAAGGAACTTAATTTATCACCAGATCAACATAGTGAAAAAGTATTTAAACAAATATTAGGTGGGTGTTCTGGTATTATTAATGGCTTAGGTTCGCTAAGAAATAAGCACGGTGATGCCCATGGCTCAAGCCCTAGAGCAATAAAACCTAAACCAAGGCATGCAGAATTAGCAGTCAATTTGGCTGGCACAATGTCGTTATTTTTAATATCAACATATGAAGCTATCGAAACTTAACACGCATTAACTGGGCTAGATGCTAAATCGCACTAGCCAAAAATTATCTTCTAAAACCTAACCTTAGCTTCCAAAACCACCCCAACTATCTCCCAGCCGTCACTAAAGCTCACGACGCGATAATCATCGTTTAGGGGCTTTAGGTACTTATTGCCTGCATCGATCACGAGTTTTTTGCACATCATTTCCTGTGTGGCGCTTTGTTTCGCAACGATTAAATTACCTACTTGTACTGCTTGATCTGGGTCCACCAATATCAAGAAACCTTCGGGTATGCTGATGCCGCTTGGCGATGCCATGCTGTCGCCCACAATTCTCGTCCAAAAGGCGTTTGGCCCTAGGCTTGTTGGGGCTGGCTCCCATTCAGCGTTAGCTCTTTTTTCATCATTTATGCCATCACTCTCGTCCTTGCTTCCTTTTCCATTGGCTTCTTTGCTTCCTGGCCAGTTGGCGGCTTGCTGGTAGCTGATCACCGGCACCATGCGTGTGGTGACATTGGCATGTGCAGGGATGAGACTGTTTGCATCGAGTAGGTCGGTCACTTCGCCATTGAGTAACCAGTCTGGGACACATTGCAGTGCCTTGGCGAGGTCTAGAATTTTGGTGGTCGTGTTGGATTTTCCCGAAAGTAATTTGTGGATCATTACTGTGTATTTATAAAGACAGAAACTCCAATTTGGTAAGTGTCTATGTCTGTTTTTATTGGATTTTGACTGTATTTTAAAAGAATATTTTTAAACAAATCATGACTAATTATAAAAAATTACTACTTTATA